>Ga0208957_1000112_pt1 | contig 67314 bp, 70 predicted proteins | sample RifOxyA1_FD_184029 | JGI IMG/M metagenome (GOLD analysis project Ga0208957, IMG submission 184029) | Groundwater microbial communities from Rifle, Colorado - Rifle Oxygen_injection A1 (SPAdes) | ecosystem: Environmental > Aquatic > Deep subsurface > Groundwater | place: Rifle, Colorado, United... | reverse complement strand
TGGTTTTGCCTTAATTCTTCCTCCATCTTTGAATATCGCTATTGCGATTGGGAGTGTCACCGCTGCTGTTTGGCGCAAGTTTTCTCCTAAAGTTAATGGTGCATATGATTTATTTGCCGCACCACTTGCCTCAGGACTTATTGCAGGAGAAGCAATGGTGGGATCAATTTTGCTTCCCGTGGTTGCCTTGTTGATGGAGTTAGTGAAATAAAAATATGAACAATGATTTGATGGAGAACACAACAGTCTTAAAAAGATTATATAGCAGGAGTTTGTCTTTTATAATAGAGCGACCGTTACCTGTTGCCATTATCTCAGGAATTATGGCAGGACTTCTCTTAATTATTATACACGTTTCAAATATTTTTTCCTATCTTTCCGATCGACCGGAAACTTGTATGAATTGTCATATTATGGGTACTCAGTATGCGACTTGGATGCATAGTGCTCATCGAGAAGTTACCAATTGTAATGATTGTCATGTTCCTCAAGATAATATAATTAAGAAATATATGTTTAAGGCCATGGACGGCCTTCGTCACTCTTATGTTTTTACGCTTAGGGCAGAACCTCAGGCCATTATCATAAAAAAGCAGGGCGAACAAGCAGTGTCGGATAATTGCAAAAGATGTCACGAATCACTATTTTTAAGTCCTGCTCTTAAAAATGAAAATCTCTATAACGTGAGTACTAGTGAAGGCAGATTTTGTTGGCATTGTCATCGAGAGACTCCCCATGGGTTATTGAGAAGTTTATCTTCCAATCCTTATGCGAGAGTACCCACCACGGATAGTATGATCCCAGCGTGGCTAGACGATATTATGAAAAAAGAACAAGCGAAGATTTTAAATACAAAAATAAAACAAGATAAATAGGGGGCGACCGTGACAAATATAAATGAAGAAATCAGAAAAAAACCTTGGATTGGATGGAGTATTTTTTTTGCTTCCATGATTATCGTTTTTGTTTTGGGATTGTTTGCCGCCTCCATAATGGAGCGTAGAACTGAAGCACTCGTAGCTTATACTCCGGCAAAACCTATCCCTGATTTTGAACCGCGTATAAAAGTGTGGGGAGAAAATTTTCCCAGGGAGTATGCGACTTATCTTACTACTAAGGAAACCAATTTTGTTACCAAATATAATGGCAACGATTTTAAGGATGCTTTGGAAGAAGATCCATTATTGGTGGTGTTATGGGCCGGTTATTTATTTTCCCAAGACTATAATCGTCCTCGTGGACACCTTTATGCTATCGAAGATATTCGAAAAACACTCCGCACGGGAGCACCTAAAGATAGCAACGATGGCCCGCAACCGAACACCTGTTGGAGTTGTAAAAGTCCTGATGTGGTAAGACTTATGAAACAGATGGGACCGCTTGAATTTTATAAGGGTAAATGGGCCTCTAAAGGACATGAGGTGGTCAACGATATCGGCTGCCTAGATTGTCATGATCCTAAAACTATGAATTTAACAATAACCCGTCCGGCACTGGTAGAAGCCTTTCAACGACAGGGAGTAGACATCACCAAGGCAACTCATTCAGAAAAAAGGAGCTTGGTATGTGCTCAGTGCCATGTGGAATATTATTTCAAAGGTGAAGATAAATATTTAACCTTTCCCTGGGATAAAGGTATTTCCGTCGAAGATATTGAGAAATATTATGATAACATCAACTTTGTGGATTGGACCCACGCTCTCAGTCGGGCACCTATGTTAAAGGCCCAACATCCTGAATATGAAACCTGGAAAATGGGTATTCACTCTCGCAGAGGAGTTTCCTGCGCCGATTGCCATATGCCCTATATTAGTGAAGGCGGGATTAAATTTACCGACCATCATATAACTACTCCTCTTAAAACAATTAATCGTTCTTGTCAGGTCTGCCACCGGGAAAGTGAAGACGAATTAAAACAAAATGTTTATACCCAACAAGATCGAGTAATGGAACTGAGAATGAAAGCCGAAGAATCCCTTGCCAAGGCCCATATAGAGGCCAAGCTTGCGTGGGATAAAGGAGCTTCGGAGATTGAGATGCAACCGGTGTTAACGCTTATTCGTCATGCCGGCTGGCGCTGGGATTTTGCAGTAGCTTCCCATGGTGCTTCTTTTCACGCATCTGCTGAAATGAGTAGAGTGCTTGGAACTTCTATTGATAAATCAGGAAAAGCGAGAGTTATCCTGGCCCGCATTCTTGCCAAGCATGGAATGCATGAAGAAGTGACGATGCCCGATCTATCCACTAAGGCAAAGGCCCAAAAATTCATAGGCCTAGACATGAATACCTTAAAAAGTAAAAAGGATGCATTTTTAAAGGAAATCGTTCCTAAGTGGGATGAAGAGGCCAAAAAACGCGAAGAGAAATATTAAATTCATGAGTGATGGTAATCGGCTCAAAAAAGAGTTGAGTTCATTTTGGAATTATCCCTTTGGATATGAGCAAAATTTACTGATTCTTTTTTCGCTTTGGTTTGTGGGGATGCAGCTTGAGTATCTGACTCGTAGTGTGAGCAAAAATATTTTACAATTTCCCCATAATCTTTATTTCATCATGATCTGGCATTTTATTTTGTTTATCATTTATTTAAAATTCCCTAAAATCTTAAAGACCTGTCTTTCCAAAGAATTTATTTTTACTTCTATGGGGGGATTAGTATTTTTATTGATCATTTCAGGAATTATTCCCCAAGATATTATAACAAGCTGGCCTTATTTATTTACTTTGGTTTTATTGACCTCCACTTTATTTTTAACGATTATAAAGAGGTTCGCGAGATTTACGCCGGGTGATAGCGTTTTTTTACTCAATCACGTTGGATTGTGGATACTTTTAATTGCAGTAACTTTTGGGAGTAAAGACCGTCTTTCATTAAAGATGAATTTATTGGAAGGAAAGTCCACCTGGGAAGCTTATGATCAAAACTCTAAATTGTACCCGCTACCATTTGCGATTTATTTAAGTGATTTTATCTTACAAGAATATCCTCCCGAAATAGCTCTTATAAATGCATCGGGAAAAATACTAATAAAGAAAAAGACCAGCGGTCAAAAACATCAACGGATTCCATTAAAAAACTATGAAGTATACATTAATGAAGTAAGTGACGATGGCGTTTATTTTAATAATCATTGGAAAAGAGCAAAACATCCGGGAAGTGTTTGGCATGCGAATATCAAAGTTTTCAAAAAGAAAGACCAACAACTTATCGGGAGTGGTGATATTTCCACAGGAAGTTTTATGCAGACCGAACAAAACTTATCTTTAGAAAATAAAATGATGGTTAAATATCTTCCTGCGCGTCCGCAAAAATTTTCCTCCTTAGTGAAGGTTTTTACTCCCGTCCGCATGGAACTCGCAACTAGTATAGAAGTTAATAAGCCACTTGAATTTGATCGTTATCAGATTTACCAACATTCTTATGACAACAAGCTGGGAAGATGGTCAGAGTTAAGTGTCCTTGAATTGGTTTATGATCCGTGGATCAAAATTGTTTATGGAGGTATGGTTTTTCTATTAGTCGGGACGATTGGACTTGTGCTTTTTCCTAAAATGAGGAGAGAGAGCAATGGTTAATTCCCTTCTTCTAATTTCATTAATGATTTTTAGCTTATCTTTGTTCATTGGGATTTTAAGTAATTTTAAAGCTTATCAGTTGAAAGGTTTTAAGTTGCTAGGTGATAGCTTAAATATTTTAGGCATGTTGACTTTACTAGTTTTGATTTTGTATTTATGGATAACTCATAAGCGCCCACCACTGCAAACCCTGGGGGACACCCGTTTATGGTATTCTCTGTTATTAACCATGTGCGGGGTAGTGATTAATTATAAATTAAAGATTTCATGGCCATTATGGTTTTGCCAAGGTTTTGCGCTTTTATTTATTATGATAGATTTATTTAACCAATCTGCCTTTGAAACACTGTTGCCTCCAGCACTGTTATCAATTTTTTTTATTCCCCATGTGGTGGTGTATATAATTGCTTATGCCATGCTTACTTGTGCTACCTTCATTAGTGCGAAAAATATTTTATTTAAAAATAAAAGAAATCAACCGCTAGATATCGATGAGCATGGCATTTTAATAAGGTCCGTTGATGGGATCATATCTATGGGATATGCCTTTTTAACCTTAGGGCTGCTTTTGGGGGCATTATGGGCCAAACAAGCCTGGGGGCATTATTGGACTTGGGATCCCAAAGAAACCTGGGCCTTTATTACTTGGATGATTTATTTGATATATCTACACCTACGATATTTTTATTATAAAAAAACAAAGCTCGCCCAGCTTTATTTGCTGGGAGCTTTGATGATGCTATTTATTTGTTGGTTTGGAGTCAATTACCTGCCTACCGCAAGCCAGAGCGTTCATACGTACTAGAGATGGTTTTACCAAATAGCAAAGACTCTAAATTCTGGGCCATGCCTTAGCATTCCAATCGTGGCATCATAACCTAACTCTGTAGAAGTTTCAGCTGCTCCACCGAAAGGCATCATGGTATTAAAAAACAAATTATATCCGACTGCCATAATGGCCTTTCCTTTTAGAAAGGATGGTACCCATGATGCTCCTATAGAAGAGTTATTTTCCAAATAGGCGACGGTTGCCTTCCTATCTACAAAAGTTTTTCCAGGATTTAATTCTTCAGCGTATCTGACGGATTCGTCACTTACCGTACCCTTCCCAAACCCGATCCGATCGTAACAAGAAAAATAAGGTTGGATAGATCCAGGAACAATTCCATCGGCCAAGATCGTTCCGGTGATAGTGTCAAATCCAAATAAAAATGAGACCGCGGAAAAAGCATAGTCTTTATCGTAGACAAATTTTCCATATTTTTGATTCACTTTTCCACCAGTAGTTATGAGAGTTCTGATAGTGGCGGGGACTTCACCTTTCGTAATACCCAGACCTATGTATGCGCCCATATGCATAATTGGGGGATTGTTGGGAGTACTAGCTTGAGAGTTTTGCGGATTGTACTCGCTGAAGGAATATAGGGCATCATAGCTGGAGATGGAACTATCGAAATTAAAATTTTTAGGCATATTGGTAGCTAGAGCAGCATTCCAAACCCCACTTCCCGCTACTTGACCTTTCATTAAACGGAAATACATTTTCTTCAGTCCAATATAACCAGAGAAACGATGAATTTTACCCGAAAGAGTATTTTCGTCGGTTATAGCACTTAGGCCTAAAACAGTTTGAATTTTGTTAAAGCGAACATTGGCATCATAGGTAGTGAAGCAATTTTTATCTATATTTAGTGCTAATGAATCTTTTTCGTAGTTAAGAGCTTTAGGATAAGTCCAAGATGCTTTGGGGATATAGGTTACTCCTATAAAGGAATCTATTAAATTTTCTTTGATGACTTTGGCGACGATTGGTTCCACCGGTTTTGCTACTTCCGTAACTTCTGGGGTCGCTTCTGTGGTCATTGAAGGCGTAGAAGTGAGAACGTCAGCATTTTCTTGAGCGTAGATGTTGAAAGAATAAAATGACATTAATAGGAAAAAAGTAGGAAAATAGCGACAAAGCTTCAGCTGGAACATAAAAGACATCCTTGTTTTCAAGTTTAACTGTAATTTGATACTTAATTTATCCTGCTACTAGCAACCAGTTGTCAAATAATTTCGTTTTATCCACATATAATATTTTTTATATTTTGTTGTTAACTGTTTTAAAATAGAATTTATCAAAGGTTTAACCCAATATGAATATTCAGATAATTGAAGAAGAAATACTGAAAAATTTTAAAAATGATAAGCAGGCCAGACGCCTATTCCATGGACGGGGAGGATGCTTTGACGGATATAAGGATTTAGCAATCGATTTTATTCCCCCGTACATTTTTTTAGAATTTTATGAGGATTACGATGAATCATTAATGCTAAATTTATACGACTTATTACTTATACATTTTGGGGAGAGTATCGAAGGAATTTTTTGGCGAAATCGCAAAAAGTCCCTGGTTTATAAAAGTTTAAAAGGGATGTTACCGGAAAAACATATACTCTGGGAAAATGATCTTTGCTATGAGGTTTCCTTCAAAGATAATCAAAATATTGGTTTTTTTATGGATATGCGACCTGGGCGGGAGCTATTGCAATCCATTTGTGAGGGAAAAACTGTTTTAAATTTATTTGCGTATACTTGTTCGTTTTCGGTAGTAGCGATTAAAGCTGGTGCCAATAAAGTAATCAATGTAGATATGAAAAAGAATTTTCTTAATCAAGGTATAAAAAACCACTTAATTAATCATTTGAATGTTAAAAATGTATCGTGTATGCCTCATGATATTATGAAATCCCTGGGTGCTATTAGAAGAAAAGGGCCTTTTGATATCATCATAATCGATCCTCCCTCTAATCAAAAAATGCATTTTCAAATTGAAAAGGACTACCGCAAATTATTTGGGCGACTCCCTGAATGGTTAAAGGAAGGGGGAGAAGTGATTGCCTGTTTGAATTCTCCTTTTTGGGATCAGGATTTTTTAGTTAATCTTAAAAATGAATGTTATCCTAGATTGAATGTAAAAATGATCATGGGAGCTGCCGCCGAATTCAAAGAAAAAGATCCACGCTTTGGGCTTAAAATTATTTGGTTTTCTTTGTGATTTTGTCGAAGGAAAAAGGTTTTTGAAAGTTTGACTAAAATTATTCACTAATAGGGGTTTAGGAAGTTTGTTCCAGATCTAAAGGCAACTTTTAAAATGGGTTTATAATTAAAATTAAGTAAATGCTTGTTTAAGAGAAGGATCAATTGAGAATCTGCACCATTTTAGTTTTGCTGTTAGGGGTATTCATGTCTAGGATATGGGCCGATACCATTCATGTTCCGAAATCAGCATTATCAAGCGAAATTAAGACCATGAATTTTTTAATTGATAATTATTTTAAAGAGAGAGATATAGAAAATCCAAAAGTTCGAAGAGTTATTGAACAAAATATTAAAAGATTAAATCCCCATATCGTTGATTGGAATTATTTACAAGATTCTACAGTGATACTTTATGAAAAAAAATCCCCTGATTATGAGTTGTCGGTAGGAGGAGGAACTAACTTTTTTGAAGATGATTATATCGCTTCCTCTAGCAATTATTTCAATATGATGCTGAATTTAAATTATCATTTCAAATATCGGTACTTCGCATTTTTAAATTTTAAATATAACGAATACACTCATCAAATAGACCAAGAAACCCAATACACTTTTCCTAAATCCCAAACTCTTGGATACGAATTAGGAGTAACTAAAATATTTCCAGATCCCGATTGGCAAATGTCTTTAGCGGTTCAAAAGGAAAGTATTGGCACTTTGAGTTCCCTCCTCGCACAACCAGGGGTTGGGTATTCCACGCAGGCTCTCTATAGTGACGTTATAAAAAACTCCCAGTTGAATTTCCTATGGTTGAACGTAGGTTTAGAATATTTTATTACCTTATTTAAAACCAATAAAACTGGTTCTCTCCAAGGAGTTTACGGTTATTCATTAAGCGGCAATCTACAAGCCGACGGATATGACAAGACTGAAACTATCGCTGCACATAAATTTGATTTAAATTATAAACAATTTTTTTATCGACAGATTTGGGCCAAATTGAACTTACATCACACCATCTTGTACAGTACTCGTAGTCTTTCCTATTTATCGTTCGAACTTAGCTTGGGTTTAAGTTTTTAAGTGTGCTTTTATTGATTATTTGTTACGATTGTTGAAAACTAATTATATGAAAAAGCTTAAGATTTTATTCTATATATTTTTCTGTTTATTTATTTGTTCCCCTTATTTGGTGGAAAAATATCTGCAAGGTGAGTTTAATTGGGCCTTTTATTTAGATATTATTTTCAATTTGTTGCTTATCGTAGGGTTAATCTGGATCCCCTTTCTTAACACCCGCCGAATATATATTTTTTTGTTTCCTTTTTATTTAATAGCTTGGTTGGTGTGGCCTTATTTGCTTGAGTATAAAAATATCATAACCTCCAACGCCATTGCTCATTATCTAGTTACCAATACTGATAATTGGGTTCAGTGCCTTTGGGACTATGTGAGTGTTCATCCTCTCTGGGCCATCCTGATTATGGCCATAATGGTGGTATTAATTATTCTCCGTCCCATTACCACAGACAATAAAAGCATTCCACTCATGATTACGTCAGTGACTATGCTGATAATTTTGTTATTAAAATATTATGAGGTGAGTGAACATGGATATCCAAGGCAGTACTTGCTCACTAACGTTTTAACGAGACCCTTTCAGATAGCTATGGATGGTTGGGAAGATCAAAAAAGGGTTGAGCAGGTTAAACAAAATGTTTTAGAATTTACCCATCCCTATCTAAAAAAAATTGATTCACTCCAAAAATCTATTCATGTTCTAATTTTAGGAGGAGAGCAAAATAAAAATCACTGGTCATTATATGGGTTTACTAAGGATACGACTTTACGTTTAGAGTCTAGACCGGATCTTATGGTATTTAAGGATGTCCTTGCTGTATCAACCGATCATGATAAAAATCTTTTTTATACTATGTCTTTGGAAATTAATAAGGTAGCGGGAAATATTTTTAAGATGATCACCCAGTCCGGAATTAATATTTTATATATCAGTAATCGACCTCAGATGGGCGAACCTGAGGTATATACCCAACTTGCAAGTTATGCATATAAAAGCATTGTTTTAAATTTTGATAAGGAAAATGTCTCATTTGATGGTCAAGTTTTAACCACATTAAACCAGGAAATTGAGTTACTTCCTCACACCCAAACGTTGATTGTTATTAATTTAATGGGTGCTCAAAAAAAATACCATAAGAGATATCCCCACGAATTTGGCCAATATCCAGATGAAGAAGGATCTTTCGAAAATCAATATTACAACTTATTACAATATAACGATTATGTAATTGATCAAATCATTACTTCCATTCAAAAACAAAATGTTTACTCCTTTGTCTGGTATCTTGCTACCCCGCTTAATAATGACAATCAGGAAATGATGGCGAACGAAAATTTGATCAAACATTATGAAATCCCAATGTTCGTATGGTGTTCAGATACTTATAAAAAAAATAATCAACTTCTTTATAATAAAATTACTAAAATTCAAGATAAACCTCTTTCGATAATTGATTTTTCTCAAAGCTTTCTAGAAATGCTTGGATTGGAAGTGGATAAATTGTCATACTTTAGTAACCCGCAAACTTCCAAGCGATACATTTTAGATAAAGAAGGAAATATTTTGAAAGTACCGGAGTCAAGGTAAGGATAACCTATTATATGAGATTATGCAGAGACATTGCAGTTTTTATTACCTTCTTATTTTTTGTTAAGTTAATTAATGCTCAAGAAAAAGGTCCTCAATTCGAAGGATGGTACACACGCATTGTCGATACTAAAAATCAACTATCCATTGCCATCATTGGCGGGTCATTTCTCGCAAAAAATGAAATATTTTCGCCAGTTGTCCCACTCCCTGGTTATTTGGCCATAATATTTAATGATGAAAAAAAACATAAAATTGATATTTATGAAGAATTTCCACAGCAAACTAAAATTTTGTCGGATGGCCTGCCAGTTTTAGGACATAATCAATATTCAACTGAATCCACCTATTCATGGACTGCGACGGGGTACGGAGAAATTGCCCATAACTTTATTGAATTAAAAATTCCAGGTGTGATTGAGGTTAGTGCCCAGATCGAAAATTTCGATCCATTCTCTGAATTATTTTCTAAATCAAGTCGTTTCTTAAAGCTTAAAGAACCTATTCGTTGGTACGTCTATAGTATGGGTTCTAAAACTAAATATGAAATAAAAGTTATCAATGAAAAATCCAAGCAGTTCTTCCAAGGCAACGGTGTTACTCATCAAGAAAAAAATTGGGGCATGGCCTTCCCCCAGAAATGGATATGGATGCAAGCAATTAGTGCAGATCATACGAAGAAACTGGCACTGTCTGGTGGGGTAGTTAATCTTTTTGATCTTATTCCTATTAAGGCATCCACCGTGGGCATTAAAACCGAGAAACTTAATTGGTATTTTGCACCGATGTCTTTTGCAAACAAGATCACTTATAAAGTTTATCCGTGCCAAAAAAAAATAGACTTAACTGCTCGATCTGCCAAAAGAAAATTACAGATATCTGCATGGGCCAACCCAGATTCGTTTGTTTCGGTCTCTATACCCACTAAGAATGGCTTTAAAAAAAATGGTGGCATTGAATCTTTTAGTGCCAATATATCCGTTACTGCCTTTGAAAAGAATGTTTTGCAGGAAATGATTTTTTTTAAAAATGCAGCGCTAGAATTTGGCGGTGATTATATGAAATGTGTCACCAAGTAGTGCCGTAAGTTCTGGATCAATTTGCACCTTGTCTTGCATCATCTTCATGAAATGAATCATTTTCCAAGTGGAATAGTAATTGCAGCCATAATTTGTAATAAGGCCATTTGGTGGGAGAACTTGTATGGATAAATTGTTAAGAGCACTACTTATCATTACGATCACTTTGATAAATTTGACTAATTTGCAGGCATCTAACACCGTTTTACATATCTGTCCTTTTAGTAGTACTTCAAGTGAAGAATCGTCTTACGATGTGGAAGTAGATAGTAGTCTTATAGAAAAAGATCTCTGCACAATGGATGAACTTCATTTAGATGTTGTTAAGCGGATTATGAATCAAGAAGTCTTAACCAAATTCATCGAAAGTGATGTGAAACAATTTGTGCAATTTGCTATGATTGCTTTTATTCCTACCGATGCTAACCAAATTGCGGACCTTTTATTTAATACTGATAGTCTCGATCAACTCCTGCCAAAAACTAATCGCATCAGCGTACTGGATATTAAAAATATGGAAGAGTTAGGAAATTACTATCCTAATTTTGTATCAATACATGATGATATTGATTTCGTTCATTCACAAATCTTTCAGGCAAATGTGACTTATGGGGAAGGACTTTTTAAGGTTGTAGATCAGATTGCTCAACACTCTATGCTTTTACAGTATGCTGACTCCCTTAATCTTTATTCAAATTTAATCGTGTCAGAAAAAATGTTTAAAAATGCTTTTAATATGTTTAAATTAATTCCTTATCAAGACGGCACCGTTTTGATAAGTTATTCAAACGGTCATATTAAACATCCACAAGCTTTGTTATTTATGGATAAAATCAAATCCGGCACTATTAAATCCTTCAAACAGTTTGTACTGGATTTAAGAAAAATGCTGGGAGGAAAAAAAGTTTTACGTTAAGTTTAGTTTATTCATACTTGTAACGTACTTCAGCCGATGCCATATTTAAAATTTGCAGATTCTTCATCGGAGCAAAACCAGACTTTTTAAAGATTTTATAATGGCCAATCATTTTGGTATCCCAATAAATTTTGGTTTCATTCTTGGAGATTTTATATTCAATTCTAAGTAAATGATCTCCAGTTCTAAAGTTTCCCCCAGTAAGTTGCGACCAATGATCTTCTTCTATAGGGTAGGGGTTGTGTTCTACGATTCCAACATAGGCTTCCATAAACCAGATCTTTTTGTTATAGAGCCGCCATGCTAGACTGTTTGAACCTTCATACCATACATCTAAGTAGCCATCACCTTCCTTAATCAGTCGTTGACGATAACCTACGTTAATACCTTTCATATCTACTTCAAAAATCCAATCCTTATCGTAATCCAGCCCTTTGAGTGCGATGGTTTGTCCACCAGTTGCCTTAATAACTTCAAACCAATCTCCGGTAGGACTTTGAGGAGTGGTATTAGCACCAGTATTAGTATTATCTGTATCAGAAGGTGTGGAAGGTGCATTATCTTTTTTCTTGTTATTGGAAAAACCAAAAGCATATATCCCTAAGGCCACCGAGCTAATAAGCGCCAAGGCTACCCAATGTGATTTTTCAAAAGCCTGACTGGTATTAGTGCTGATTCCAATCGGGGATTGATATGAAATCTGGAACGTGAAAAAAAATAAAATAATAATAAGATTTAATAAAAATTTCATAACTACTTCTCCCGTTAGGTATCGTTGTCTTTGCGTGTTCCTTGCAAGTATTACTACATTTATAAATTTTACATCAAATTAGCGTCTCATTGGGCAAGATTAATTATAAAAATGAGCAAGTCCTTGATTTTTTGATCAAGAAGGAAAGGTTGGTTTCTTTCAAATAATCAATTAATGCCAACAATACTGGTCAGGTTACACGTAACTCTTTGAAAATATTAAATTGTTTCGATTGCATAAACAATTATGTTATTATATTTTGATTATAAAATGAGTTTGTGTGGCGGTGAGGTTATCCATTGAAAAAGTGTTTTTTTAATCCCGTTGAGTACATTGATGGTCAGCTTAAATTTGATCGACTTGATGTTGTTAAACTGGCGCGAAAATTTAAAACTCCCTTTTATTTATATAGTGAAAACGCTTTTGTATATAATTATGACTTATATCATTTAGCTGCCAAAGCACTTCACCTAGAAGATCTTTTAATTTGTTATGCTCTCAAGGCCAACCCCAATATTCATCTGTTAAAAAGTATCGCTAAAAGAGGTGCTGGTGCAGATATTGTTTCCCAGGGAGAATTGGTTAATGCTTTGAAGGCAGGAATTAAACCAGATAAAATTATCTTTTCGGGGGTAGGTAAAACCGATCAAGAGATCTTTGAGGCCCTCAATTGTTCTCAGAGTGGCATTTATTCTTTTAACGTAGAATCCGAAGATGAATTGTTTCTCATTAATAAAATTGCTGGAGCTATGAATAAAGTTGCGCGAGTGGCATTTAGATTTAATCCAAACATAATTGCCAAAACTCATCGAAATATTCAAACCGGTGGTAAATATCATAAATTTGGAATTTTAGAAGATGATATTTATCGGTTAAATGAGAAAATGAAATTATGTCGAAGTGTAAAACTAGTGGGGCTTAGTATTCATATTGGTAGCCAGTTGACGGAATTTAGCGCCTTAAAACAATCCATAAAGAAATTAATTAGATTAAAAAATTCTATTAATCAAAAAATTGAGTTCATGGATTTTGGTGGAGGTTTAGGGGTCGATTATTTAGGAAAAAACATACGACCTAACCCTCAGGATTATTTAAAAGAGGTGCTGGGGAGTTTGGATGAAAAGTCCAAAGCACTCAGGCTAGTTTTTGAACCCGGAAGAAGCATTTCCGCGACCTCTGGTATTTTAGTAACTAAAGTGATTAGAAATAAACAATCTGCTGAATTTAACTTCACGGTGGTGGATGCGGGGTTAAATGATTTTATTCGTCCCGGATTGTATCATTCATATCATCAAATCCTACCTTGTAAATTAATGAGCGGAGTGAAGAAAATTAGGACTAATGTGGTTGGTCCTGTATGTGAAACTACTGATCAATTTGCCGCCAATCTTTTAATCCACCGGCCAATCAAAGAGGATGTTTTAATTATTAAGGATACAGGTGCTTACGGGCAAATCATGTCGTCTAACTACAATTTAAGGTCAAAACCTTGTGAATATGTCATTTCAAAAGGTAAGATACTGCGCTAGTTAGGTGTTATGCCAACTTTTTTTGGAATGTATAAAATACAAGGATACTTCCATTATATCCGGTAATTGTGGATAATCAGATAACGATGAGACATATTTTAAGTTTAAAAAAAATCATGTGCTTGGCAGCGGTGTTTATATCCTTTACTGTGCATGCGACTTTTGTCGATATTGACCAATATCCAAGCATCCGTAGTGGCACTTTACCGGTGAGAGACATCTTCTTATTTATCAAAAATAGCTATGTTAAGAAAAATATTTATGGGGAACATACCTATTGGCAAAGATTTTATAATGGTGAGCAAAGAAAAGATGAAAAGAATGGCATTCTCTACACGTGCCGGGGCGGGTTTCTGGATTTGGCACATGTGCGAAATGCCATTGACTGGGTGGGATTCATTGCTTCCCGTCTCTATCCACATTTAATAAGCAATACTGAAACCTATCTGCATAAAGGGGAAGAACCAACCCTGTACACTTTAAATTTTCAATATCCGAAGGAATACCTTAAATTGTCACCTGAGCAAAAAAAAAGTGTTGCTAAAAAACTAAGTGTTATAATAGCTCAGCAACTTGCTTACTACTCATTGGTTTGGCATGAAATTGTGTCTTGGAGTGGATATATCCAATCGTTGTATACCGAAAGGCCATCAGGCTTTAGTTTCGAAGATAATTATTCCAATCTTTTAGGTATAATTATTGGTGGATTGGCGGTGAACGCTAATTTTCCTTTTAATGAAGCCGCTGATTATCACTTAAAATACTATATTAATATGCTTGAACCTATTGAAAAAAGCGAGGCCATTGAGGTAACAGAAAGTCTTGCTAACCAATGGTGGAGTCCAAAATATTTTTTGACCAGCAATAAAAAAATCATTAAACGACATCTGGATTATGGGCAGTTTGATAAGGTCGTGAGACCTTGGCAAGTTCAGGATGTATTGGCTTGTAGAGAAAGACCCCGCGATATAGTGGAACTTACCATACCGCAACTTGAGGTTATTGATGAGATTAATTTTGACCGGTTTATGGACCTTACATTAAAGTCCAATTTAGACTGGCAAGATAAGAAAATTAAATATTATTTTAAGGAATCCCCAGAGATAATCAATAATTTAATACCTGAGCAACATTTTGCTCAAATAGTAGAGATTATTAGGCAAGATTTAAAGAAGCTTATGCAAGATCCATGGGCCGATCAAAGCGGCATATATTTCCATTAACGCAAGCGGTGACGTTTTAATTTTTCCTTCTTTGTAAAATAATAACAAAGGGGAAAAAATGAAATTAAGCACTATCACAATTTTAGCTATGACTTTTATATTATCAATGCCAAGCTATGCATTCTTTCCGTGGGCAGAAGGTCCCATGAAAGAAGGAAAGAGTTATTCGGGCATCGAAGGTGAAAGTTATGTTAAAATAGTGGAAGGCTTAAAAAAATTGGAAATCAAATATCCTAACCTGGTTACTTTGTCCAATCTGGGAAAAACTGCCAATAATCAAAACATGTATGGCGTGATTATTCGTAAAAAAAATAGTCCTACTAAAAAAATGATTTATATCTCTGGCGCCACTCATGGTGATGAATATCTCCATATTGCTGATCGTTTGATTGATGCATTTCTTGATTATACCAATGAAGAGTTTCATGCGTTTTATGAAAGAGGTGGAGCTTTTATGGTGATTCCTATTTTCAATCCATATGGATATACCAAAAAAATAAGATATAATTCTGCTAATAAGGATTTAAACCGAGATTACTCAAATCCATTAACTGGGGTAAACCGATTTACTCAAAAAGAGACCCAGCTTTCGGTTGATTGGATTGATAATTTTTTATTAGAAACCAATGCTCAATTTGTTTTATCGATGGATTATCATTGTTGTTATAATGGGGCATTATTGCAACCATGGTCCCATACCGCAACTCCTATAGCCCCCCCAGATCGCTTAAAACAGGACATGTTAGGTGAATTGTTAAAAACCCAATTCCCTGATGCGATCTATGGGCCTGTAACGGATATTTTATGGTATGCCCCAGATGGTTCGAGTATGGATTATTTCTATGGGAAATACGGTACGATCGCGGGAGCCTATGAAGGACGCTACACCGTTGAAGCAACTTATTTTAATAAACATGTGCAATGGTTTAAAGACATCGTAGCGGAATTTGGAAAAGAATAATTGATTACAAGCTAATTACCATTGAAAAAATATCGTCAATATTAAAAGAGGTTAGTCCCAATAAGAATGCCAGCGTAAGAAAAAAAATAATTGGTTTCATAATGCCTCCGAACATGTCTACAAAAAGTAATAATAGATGGGAATAGTCATGCGTACAATTGGCCTGTATTTATTACACAAAATGTTCTCTTCATCAGGTCTTGGCAATTAGTTTGCAGATAATTGCTATAGAAAAAGAGCAACCATATTTTAAAGAGTTGAACGTTGGAAATTGTATAGACTTTGCATAAGTGTATTATTTTTATACATGGAGATTTTATGAAGATGGGCATAATTACTTTTTTACTTTTAACGATTATGACAAATGGGTACGCCAAAACAGCGAAAACGAAGTTCGTGATAGGCGATATCACAGGTCCGGAGAAAGGTCTTAATTGTGGTTATTATCTAAAGTCAGAAACGGAGGTACCGTATTTAAAAAAAGTGGAAGGATTAAAAAAATTCATCATTAATGATGAAGAGTGTACCTTGAATATTGTCAATTATATGAAACAGTTAAATTCTCAAGATACTCAAATTCAACTTTATAATATTATCATGAGCGATACTTTGAAAAATGACTACAAGGGAAAACAATTGGTAGTAAAAGCGATTGCCAAAATGGATTTTTTAGACATCCAAAATAGTTATCCTCTTTTGGTAGAAGCAATGCTTCAAATATTTGAGGAAGATATTATTCATGAGAAACCTTTAGTCGCGGTGTATTCCTCTATCTATAACGAAAAAATAGAAGCCTTGTATGAACTTCGCAAAGAAGTGGCGCAAACTATAGCCATTCTGGCCGACAAGTATCCTGATTTTATGAATCAATATATTGAAGAGATTGAAAGAGGTCTGAAGCATCCAGTTTACTTAGACAGTAATGGTGAAAGTGTTATTGACCTTTCTCCCTATACTCGTGATATAGAGATAGACCTTCGAGAAGCACTAGATAAGCTCAAAAAATGATTTCAAGTTAAAAGGATTCGAGCCTTTCTTTACTCTTGAAGTATCTACTGGAGATAATATCCCACAAAGTCACATCATCGTTTACTACAATATCGTTTTGTAGCACCGAAAGGTTCTTATCGGTAAATTCTTCGTATTCTATTTCTACTGTGGCGTTATTAGTTATTGTTGCGTTTTCAGGTAATGGTTTATTGGTCTCTTTAACTGAAGTATAAAAAACACTTTCATCAGTGGTTATTACCTTTTCTGCGCGAACTGTTTTTTCTTTGGCATAAGCCACTTGAGAATCTTGAGTTAATATTTTTAAGAGATCATTTTTAATAGCACCTAACTTAGATTTATTTTGAGAATTTTCCACGGAGGAGGTGACGGCTTGTAAGGTCAGGCGGCTTTTCCCTATGGTATTTTCCAAATCCTTCAAGTTAGACATTTTAGCTTGAATGCCTTTAGTTATTTTTTTAGCTTGAAACAAGTTATCGCCGATGGAAGAGACAATACCAGTTGCTTTTAGCGTGGATTTATCAGCATTGTTAACATCCTGACCAGAACTTTTAAGTTCTGAAATGGACGCTGATATATTTTTGGACACCTGACTACAGTCCGCTTGGTTACAGACGATATCAAGGAAACCTTTGATATCTGAATCCCGTTTATGATCAACTTTTTCGGTAAGAGATGCGGATATAATAGGTAAGGTGGCCATCGGATTGGTTTTTTCTAGGGTTGATTTAATCTGATTTAATTCAACTAATCTGGTTTCAACTCTTTGTATACTTTTTTTGGTGTTGGTCAAAGAAAGATCGATGAGATCTCTGGCAATCTGATAAGCAAGTATTCGTTTATTATAAGTGGATAATAAAGGATCAAAAGTATTGATTAAATTCTTCTGATTCATAAATAAAATATTCAACCAATCTCCTCCTAGTCCAATAGCTCCGCCTACAGTGGCGGTCATACTTTTAGCGTGGGCACTTGGGGTGATGAAGTCCATTCCGTGAGTAGTAAAATATTTAAAGGTGTCTAAGATGTCTTTATAGAAAATGAGATCTTCAGATGGGGTAGCTGCGTAGTGATTGATTACGTCATGGTAAAGCTTTTGATAAACTGTACTATGGAGGGTTTCACTGCAACTATTGAGTGACTTCATCAGCAGTTTACTGTATTCGCCGCAGGCCCGCGCGGCCCAATCGCCACAAATTGGTTTACCGGGTGGAATGATTGTTGTATCCAGTGGAATATCATTAAAGAGGTTTTCTTTGGCGATTTTAAACTCCTTAATTTCTTCGTCGAGGGGTTCATCGCCAAGTTCTACTTTATGCACATCATCTGCGCTTCTGTTAACGTCAGTACGATAGACGTTTAAATCGGTAGTGGCCAGTCCTCCGTATTTTTGGTAAATCTCCGCTGAGTCGCCTTGTAATTTTTCAAATTGAGGGTCAACTTTGGTGGAGACTGATTTGATTTTTTTAAGTACTGATAAAACTTCATCTCGTTTACAAACTTGATACATTTTGGTGAAGGTATTGTGATGCACTTTTAGAATTTTAGCCGCGTTATAAGAAGAAGGTTCAGCGGTGACTAGCAATTGTCTGATGGTTGGCAGTCCATATTCCCTAACAATTTTTTGCACAGGTTTACAAACAAGTGAAACTTCTGCAGCAATTCCGCACTTTAAGAGACAATCAGCTGGCGAATTAATGTCAAACATTCGTGAACGATGAGCTGTACCATTGGCCCCTCTTTGACAAAGAGCACGAGCACTTTCAAGATTAGATTTTAGCTTACCAGATTCTTTTTTCCCTGCGGAAGCATTATAAGCGTTTTCAGCGGCCTTCCACTTAGGACAAATTTCTGTAAAATAATAATGACTATCACCCCAATCTCTCGCACATTCACCGTAAATCCAGTAGGGTGATTTTCCCACGGTTTTGGGAACTCGTAATATTGGTTTATAAGCTCCATCTTTGATTCCGGCAATGCAATCAATTTCATGTGCTTCCATGGCCATCAGTTCTCGATAAGCAACACTTTCAGCAACTTCTAAGGAGTTTTTTACCGATTCTTCAGAGTATCTTTTATCATGTAAGACGTTTAGGTATTTTTTATTGTTGATGATCTGCTCTCCAGTTATGGATAGTTTCTGAGCATCATTCACCAATCCAGTTTGATCATAAGTGTAGTGATACGGATCCACCTGATCTAGTTTGGCCTTATGAAACTCAGCGATGGCGGTTGATACTAATAAACTTCCGGCCACTTTAGCTATTTCTGAATCAGGGTTTTCACCTACGCACTTTGACATGGAACTAAAAATAATTCCCACGGCCACGGAATTGGTAAACCGCTGACCTTCACTTATATCCAGGGATATCTGGGCATTAGAATCAGTTTTGTTGTCAGCAAATGCACACAGAGTCAAAAGAAAAATCGAATAAATAAATAGGAGTCTTTTTTTCATATCAGTTTCCTGGATTATAAAGCATTAATTGGTTAATCTCTTGAGCTATTATTTCATTACTTTGCTTCAGAATTAAATACGCATGATTTTTATCGGGATCATCTTTCCAAATAGTGGAGGCATCTTCGTTGATGTGCATATATCCGGTAGAAATCACATTAAAGCGCTCGCTGGCGCCTCGAACCGCATACAGAAGCGCGATTTGATCCTGGGCCAAATTTTTTAAATTACCTTGATTAATATAGGCCATTTTTACAGGGTTATCGCTGGATAATTTAGTGGCGTCGGTAAAGATAGTAGTACTTAGATTACTTGGAGAAAAAACTATTTCGGTAGGCCAGTTGGTGATAGAGTAGATCGCCTGGGGACCGACCCCTTGGTGGGAAAAATTATATTCAACGCCGGATGGTATTTTTCCACCCATAACGACCAAGCGTTTGACTTTTTTAATTACTAGTTCACTTCCACTTAAATCACTAAACTCATCTGCGGGAGATTTGAGTAACTCGTATAGATTGGTAAGAAAACCAATAGAGACAATGGTGACACTTTGATCTTTCGCTTTTTCTAGAAGACTGCGATAAAGTTCAAAGGCTTCTTTGGTGGTTGAGCGATTAACTCCGGTATTGTATTTACTTAAGATGGGTAGATTATATTTTCCATTGCTCGTAGTACCTACATCTCCCTTGTAAGAACCTATGGGGATATCGGCCCTTTGATAATATTGATTGATTGCCATAACCGTATTGGGGGAATAAGGGGATATGGAATTGGTCATGACTGCCAGAATATGGATTAATCCTTGTTTTTCAAATGCATGTAATACGGCCAAAGTTCCAGCATCCATGGGATCATCCACCATATCGGTGTCTAAAATAATATAAGGTCTGATAGGTTTTTTGGCTTTGTGTTTAAATGCAATAAGGCCTACCCCTAGTAGCGCAGCTGCCACTAGCGAAACAGTAATCAAGTCTTTAGCATCCATAGCTGCTTGGGCCTGACTAATAAAAATTTGAGAAGGTGATATCTTTAGATTGGCAAAAAAATGATTTTGGAAATCTGGCGAATTCCATATCGGATTAAGCAATGCCAGTGATAACAAAGTAGAGATAATCAGATTCATCGGTGACCTATTCCTTAACTTTGGGGTACTTAAATTATTTTAAATTAATAATGCAAAAATTAATATAGTAATTCCTATAAAGAGTGGTGGATTATGGCTAACATTCGAAAAAGACGGTTACTTAAAATAAAATAAAAGTAGGGAATTTATGCAAGGATGGCATAAATATATGGCACTTACAAGCGGCGTGTCAGCTGACCTCTTTAATAACTTCAATATTATTTGATTTACTAAATAACAAAGCTTATTACAATGTTTGATATGAGGACCAGAGAATTTAATATCAAAGAATATTTACCGCATGTATTTTTATTCAATTCTTTAAGTGAAGAAGATATTTCGGCCATTGCCCAAGTTTGTTCGGTAATAAGACCTAAAAAAAATACCCTGATCTTTAATCAAGATACCCCGGCAGAATATTTTTATGTGGTAGTAATCGGAAAAATTTCTATTTTTCGCGTGAACAAACATGGGGAGGAGCATGTTATTCATATTCATACTGATAATGAAGTTGTTGCAGAAGCCGCAATCTTTGATTGCTTAAAATATCCTGCTAGTTGTAAAACACTCAAAGATTCTACCTTGGTCAAAATCCCCCGATCGGCTTTAATTAACCTTATAATGACCAGACCGGAAACCTCACTTAAAATCATGAGTTCCTATGCCATGAGACTTAGAGAATTTGTTAGTAAAGTGGAATATCTTGCAATTGTTGATGTGAAGCAAAGAATTCTTAGATACTTTTTTAAAAATAAAACCCTGGTTCAGGGTAAATTGATAGTGGAACTTAATATGACTAAAAAAGAGTTTGCTCAAATTCTCGGTACCGTTCCAGAAACTCTCTCTAGAAACCTGGGAAAATTAAAAAAGGATAAAATTATCAAAGAAACTCAAAATCATTTTGAGATCATTTCCCTGGAAAAAATTAATGATCTGATCGGAGATTGAATTTCTACACCAAAGGGTCTCTTTTATTGAAAAAGTACAAATTCCTTGATTATCGTCAAGACAGTAATGGCGAAAATAGACGAAGATAGCTACAGACTTGAAAATTGGAAGGAATGCTTATGCAACGAAACATAATAAAAATTGACGAAAATCTTTGTAATGGATGTGGACAATGTACAACAGGGTGTTTAGAAGGTGCCCTTCAGCTGATAAATGGTAAGGCTAAATTAGTCCGAGATGATTTGTGTGATGGAATGGGGGCTTGCGTAGGCACTTGTCCCACTGGGGCCTTAATTATTGAACAAAGAGAGGCCTCTGAATTTAATGAGAGAGCGGTAAGTTTGCATCTTGAGCGAAGTGCGATTTTCTCTCAGTGGCCAGTTCAACTGCATTTGATTAATCCCCACAACGATTTTTTTAAAAATAAGGAACTGGTAGTCTTAAGTACCTGTTCGCCAGTGGCCGGTAGCGACGTGCATAGACAATATATTAATGGAAGAAGTGTAGTAGTGGCGTGTCCGAAATTGGATAATGTTACCCCTTATACCAAAAAATTGGCAGAGCTTTTTAGGGAAGCCAAGATTTTAAAAGTAATTGTTTTACGGATGCAAGTTCCCTGTTGTCACGGGTTAACGATGATAACCAAAGCAGCTAAAACTATGGCAGGAGTAAATGATCTGGTTATCGAAGAGCACACTATGGGGTTAACGGGTAATATTTTAAATATTAAAGAAATAACATTTTAAAAATATAATAAGGAGTACGGTATGAGTATGTTTTGTTTTCAATGTCAAGAAGCTATGAATTGTGTCGGTTGTAATAAAGAAGTGGGGGCCTGTGGTAAGAAAGCTTCCACCGCCAATTTACAAGATGTATTGGTGCACTATCTGAAATACATTGCGCTGGAAGGCCAGATGGCATCCACTTTTAATAAAGATCATTCTATATTTATTATGGAAGCGCTGTTTGCGACTATAACTAATGCTAATTTTGATGATGAAGCGATCACCAATTTAATCAACACCGCTAAAACTAAATTAAAAAAAGCATGTCCAGAAAATGGAGTAGGGGTCCTCTCCACCGAAAATGAGGATGTGCGTTCTTTGCGAGAACTTCTAATCTATGGACTCAAAGGCATTGCCGCTTATGCTCATCACGCTTATGTGCTTGGGTATGAAAGGGAAAGTATCTACAACTTTATGAATAATGCCTTGATTTCTACCACTAAAAATTTAGGAGTAGATGCAATGGTGGGAATGGTTATGCAGGCCGGAGAAATTGCCGTGGAAACTATGGCCTTGCTCGATAAGGCCAATACTGAAAGATTTGGAAACCCGGAAATCACGAAAGTTAATATTGGGGTGAGAAATAATCCGGCCATATTAATCTCAGGGCATGATTTAAAAGATATGGAGCAATTACTGGAACAAACCGTTGGTACCGGGGTGGATGTTTATACTCACAGTGAGATGTTACCGGCCAACTACTATCCAAAATTTAAAAAATATAATCATTTTGTAGGCAATTATGGAAGCTCTTGGTGGAACCAACATAAGGAATTTGATTCTTTTAATGGCCCTATTCTTATGACTACTAATTGTATTACCCCTGTAAGAAAAAGCTATCACAGTAGAATATATACCACTGGAGTAGTTGGCTATCCTGGGGTTAAACATATTCATGAAAAAAATGGCAAAAAAGATTTTTCTGAAATTATTCATCAGGCAAAAAGATTAAATTCTCCTACTGAAATTGAAAAAGGTGAGATTATAGGTGGCTTTGCTCATCATCAGGTTTTAAAGTTAGCCGATAAAATTGTCGCAGCAGTTAAAAGCGGCGCAATTAAAAAATTTGTAGTAATGGCCGGATGTGATGGCAGACAAACTAATCGAAATTATTTTACAGAAGTGGCTTCCAAGTTACCCAAAGATACCGTCATTCTAACTGCTGGTTGTGCTAAATATCGTTATAATAAATTGTCACTTGGAGACATTGAGGGAATTCCTCGCGTGCTAGATGCCGGCCAATGTAATGATTCCTATTCATTGGCGGTGATTGCTCTGAAGCTAAAAGAAGTGTTTGGATTAAATGATATAAATGAGTTGCCTATTTCCTACGATATTGCGTGGTACGAACAAAAGGCTGTCACTGTGTTGCTCGCCCTTTTACATTTAGGAGTAAAAGGAATCAGGCTAGGGCCTACTCTACCTGCTTTTTTATCTCCCAACGTGGTAAAGGTCTTGGTGGAAAAATTTAATATCAAACCTATTGGTGATGTTGAACAAGACATCCAAGAAATGATGGCCTGATCTACTTATTTAGATTTTAAAGGTAGGCAAAAATCTTTCCTTTAAGTTTCCATCAGTTTTCGAGATGGTGCCAGAAATAATGGGTATAAATTTCTTGTTTATGGCCCATCCACCATCTCAAAAATAGTTTTGATAAAACTATTAACTTATTGAATTTAATAGTTTTTTGGTAGTTTTATTAAAAAAAAGTATTTTTTATGCAATCTTTTAAACAGAAGTAATGGTCTCCACGGTTATAATTAATTATTGGAGATCATTATGCACAAATTTAAAACACTTTTTACTTTGCTGGTGACGGTGATATCTACCCAAATTATAGCTTCTGAAATTGTTTTGGAAAACGCCTTTCTTAAAGTTGGTATCAATGAAAATGCGGGCGGGGCCATCAGTTTTTTATCTGATAAAAAAACCTCTACTAATTATATCAATTCAAGTGATTTAGGACGCTATATTCAATTGTCATTATACGGTAATGCCGATGGTTCTCAGTGGGCGGGTAGTCCATCCGCAAGTAAAGCATGGGTTTGGAATCCAGTTCAGGCAGGTTCGGCCAATCATGAAAGATCCCATGTACTCGATCTAAGTCAAAGTAAAGATGAAATCTATGTTAAAGTAAACCCACGGAATTGGGCCGGAGGTCAACTACTACGAGAGATTGTTTTTGAACAATGGGTGAAGCTTGAAGAAGATGTAGTGCATGTAAAATACAAGGCTACTTATCAAGGTAGTGTAAACCATGAAGAAAGAGATCAAGAAATTCCTGCCATATTTCTCAATCCCAAGTTAACTGATTTTGCTTATAACAATGGCGGAAAGATAATTATGGAAAAACCAGGCTTTCCCAATAAGCAGGCCAAAGTAAAAAATCATTGGGCCGCATTTTTAAGTGACAACTATGGGGTGGGCGTCCTTACCCCGGGTGCGGATATTTTTACTTATTATTATTTTAAAGATAAACCGGCCTGTGCTTATATGAGTCCAATTCAAAAATTTCAAATCAACAAAGGTTTTGATAAAGAATTTGATGTCTATCTAACGGTGGGCAGTTTGGAAGAAATCTCTGAAAGGTTTGCCAAAATAAAAACGTCTAAGAAAAAATCAAAATAAAGATTCAATTGAGAAGTTCTTGTCGGTAAGAATTTGCAAAAAAAATGGCGCAATTTATGGCGGCTACCTTGGCAGAATAATCTGGTTGATCCAATTTGAGTGTAGGTAAAAAATCTCGGTTTAGATCTTTAAGAATTTGTTCGAGTGATTTAATACATTGGGTTTTATGCTGCTTACAATTGGTATAGACTGATCGGTTGGTATTAAAACCAAGCCAAGTCTTTTGCACTCCAACTTCTATGCGATAAGGATCGACAGAACCCATACCCGAGAGATTACTTGTATAGCTAAATCCTTTATTATCATCAAATTCAAGGAACATGATATTATCAGGATTTCCTATAAAATTGCCTGGATGGCGATAAGTGATTTCAAAGCGTTCAAAGAAAAATTGATGGCAACTACCACCATTGCTTTGATTCACTCCCAAAGCACACAGAGGTGAGCAATAAATAAAAAGAGCGATCATCAATGGAAAAAATAGGTTTCTCATAATTCTTTTATTCATACTATAATTGTACGGTAAGCACTAGAAAATTTTAAAGGCCCTATAAATATGATAATATGAATTAGGTTAAATTTTTTTAGAAGGTGATAATATGACAGTTGATTACATTTTGACAGTTTTCATTACCATTATAACAGTAGTGGACCCACTGGGCATTATTCCGGTATTTTTACCTATCGCCAATAAATTTTCTTCAAATTCCAGAAATCAACTTATTATTAAATCCACGCTAATTGCTTTTTTGGTAGGTACGATTTTTTTAATTTTGGGAAAGATCCTTTTTTATTATTTAAAAATTGAGTTTTATTCCCTTAACATGGTGGGAGGAATACTACTTTTTGTGGTAGGCTTACAAATGGTGCGCTCCGATCCAAGGCAGACTATATCAAATGATACGATACTATCAGAGGTGAATGATGTGGCAGTTTTTCCACTTGCCATACCGATGTTGTCTGGCCCCGGAACTATTGCTACTTTGTTAATGTTTGTTTCCAAAAACAATGAAGTTAGCAATTATCTTCTAATTTTTTCAGCAATGGTACTATCCTTTGTCATTGCTGCCTTAGTTATGAAATATAGCGAATTTTTTTCGCGCATTATTGGAAAAACAGGAATGAATATTATTGATAAAGTAATGGGAATTATTTTATGCGCTTTAGCGGTACAATTTATTGCCAACTCTATGAGAACCTATATCCAAACACTGAGTTGATGAAATTTATTTGCTAGTCCTAATTTTTAGAGTGATGGCAAAGCTGTGTGGTTGATCGTTGTCTTTATAATAATTACAACAATTGAATTTTACACTTCTGGCCTTTAATTCCTTAAAAATATCAAAGAGTGATTTTTTCTTACCATTTTTTAAAGTATGTTCAAAATGGAGAGATTTTTTATCAAGCTCGATTCCGCCAATTGTGTATTTAATATCCATAAAGATATCGTCGGCAACTTGTTCAATATTAAACATATCTGATTGGCTCAACCAACGTCCAATTTCTTCCAGTTCATACAGTAAATCTATAATTAATTGTGAAGTTTTAAGTTTGGAAAATTGCATATTTTTTTTCTTTTGACTTACGTAGATGGTATGACCAAAACGCGCTAGTAACATGAGGGTTATTAAAACCACTAAATAAAAACTTTGTTTTTTTAGAGAATTCCAAAAATTAATCTTTTCATTTTGTAAATCAATCTTATCTGACAGGATTGAAACAAATATTTTTTGGAAATCACTTTTTACGTGATCATAGGATTTAGGAATTTTTGCATTGGTGTTAGAGGCGTTGGCCTTTGACAAATCAGAAAAGAGATTTTTGAGGTTGCGAATATAAATAAAAATCTTTGCCTTAATAAAGGCGTCCAGAGAACTGCTACCGGTAATTTCCTCTATAGATTGCAGTTTTTCACTTAAAGTTTTGGAGAATGGTTCTAAATTATCCATGGTCATGCTTTTAACAACGGGAAGCAGTCCTTCCACCTCTTTTTTCAATTTAGGCCACTTATTTTCAATTATCCAATCATGAAATTTAATAAATTCGTTGGTGAATTTCTGTTGAGTGTCTTGTTTCTTTTTTTCCTGAAAGATAGTTTTTTCTCGATAAGAGAAATCTTTTTTTTGTAAATAATTCCAAAATAGGGTGATGAAGGGATAATCTTTTTGATAGTAAGAAAAAACACCCTCAAGATTATTGCGAGCACTTATGCGTTGTCCCCAGTAATTATATTTATTTTCCACTTCCAGTCTTTCCATTTTGTGAGCGTAAAAGCTGGCCAATAACAGGAGCATAATAATGGTTAAGTAAATGAGTTTACTTAAAATATAGTGGGATATTTTTAACGTAAATATATTTTTTAATATACTAAAAATTTGAGACAAAGTATTTTTCATTAACATGAATCAAGATTACCACTATATCTATGCGTAAACAAAAAGAAAAATAATCCCATATATAGAATATCTTAAAAAACCTTACGAATCCCCTCGGATAAGCAAATAAGGACGCAAATATTTAAATTACGAGAATCTCTTTATTGTTAAAAATTTATTCCGAAGAAAATAAAAACCGACCAAAAATTCAGGAGTATTTCAATGAAGAGAAATAAAACGACCGTGGCAGCCTTATTACTTATACTGTCGTTTAATATTTGTGCCCAGACTGATGCAAGTAAATTAAACTGGACTAGTTCAAATGGATATTTGCATACCGAGGTATTAGAAGGTACTCGTTACGAAATTGGTAAAAAAGCGGCGGAGCTTTCTAATTTGAAGTTTGAAGATACCATGATGTATCAGATGAACAAATATTACGATGATTATTTTTATAACGCCACCAAATCTAAGTTTATAAGTGCAATTGCTAAGTATATTTATGATGTGAGAGTTACTAACCGTATGATTAAAAAAATTAATCCGGATGATAAAGAGTTCTTAAGAGGCATGGCTGATTATTATGGTGTGAAACCTAAAGAGATGGAAAAGGCCTTTATAACACCTGATGGACTGCATTCGCTCGTCACGGATGGATTAAAAATTCTAAATTTTGCCAACAATTTAACTAAGAAGGAAAAAAACTTTCGTCGAAAATTTCTTTCGCGCTCAATTTCATGCTCCTCGTTTAGTGCATATGGTGAGAAAACGCCGGATGGTAAACGAATCTTTGGAAGAAATCTAGATTATATAGGACTAGGTATTTTTGATCGGGCAACGGCAGTTTATTTAATCAAACCCACAGACGGATATAAGTTTATTGGTATTGGGCCTAAGGGATTACCTAATCCAGGTATTAGTGGCATGAATGAACATGGTCTGGTTTTATCCACTCATTCAGTGTTTACCAAACGATATAATGTGTCTAAATCTGCGCCGGTCTTATCTGTGAATAGAATGGTGCTAGAAAAGGCTAAGACGATTGAAGAAGCTTTTGAAATATATAAAAAAAATCCAGTATTTACTGGTTGGATGATTCATCTCAGTGACCGTCATCCCCAAACCCATCAACCAAGAAGTGCCGTGATTGAACTTAATTCAGAAGGTAATTCTATTGTGTGGGCACAAAATAATTATATGGTTTTGTCCAACCATTATTTATCCGACATGCAAAGGAAGCGAGAACCCTATACTTATGAAGGGGTGCGTATTCATAACGAAGATAGATATAAACGGCTTAAGCAGATGGTGGAGGAAACAGATATTGATTTAAGTCGATCAGTAGAAATATTACGAGATTCTTATTCACCTTATTCCAGTTCTTCCGTAGAGTTTAGTCCCAGCTCAATAATGGTTCCTAATCAAGTCAATAGTATTGTGTTTTATCCCGATTCTTTGAAGTTTTATGTTTCAGAAGGTCCCGCACCAACTAGTGTACGAGGTTTTTACGAATTTAGTTTTGAGCAATTGGAAAATAAACTTCCTCCTAAATATGTTCCTTACTTAGCAGCAGGTACCAGCGAAGGTTTTGAGCATTTCCTATCTGCTTACAACGAATTAGGGCATAATAATAATCCGATCGCTGCAGAAACCTATCTAGAAAAGGCCCATCAGCAGTCAATGGATTGTAGTTACGATCTCGTATACGGGGCAGTTCTTATCACCAATAAGAAATTAGAAAAAGGATTGGAAATATTAAAAACTGCTAGAGTTTGTTCTCATTATAACCCTCAACAATTGGCCATTAGTAATTTTTTAATTGGATTGGTTCATCAATACTGGGGCAATATTTTGATTTCAGATGAGTATTATGAGTATGCATTGCTGCTTACCACTTCTGATGCTTTGAAAAAACAAATTGCTGTTTTAATAAAACAACTCAAGTTAGATTTTGAAGAAGTTAAAGATCTGGCAGATATTGATATTGAATATATGGATACCATATGGTGATTAAGCTTTTAGTTTTCGTTTTGGTGTTTATTTTGCTTGTCCCCTTTGGGTATGGTGGGGGAACTGCGGAAATTATTTTTATCCGTGGTAAAGTGGAGCTATATTCAAACTCTATGCAATTTGTCCAAATCGCTAAGAAAGGGGATAGCTTTACTGCTAATCAAGGCATTAAAACCTATTTTGATGGTATGTTAATTCTTAAGTTAGAAGATGGAAGTGTTGTTAAAATTGATCCTAATTCAGTAGTCCTCGTGGAAAATTTGATTGAAAAAGTTAAAAATAAGTTGATGGGTTATTCCGGTTTGCAAATAAATGCCGGAGGGATCATGGTCTACGCTCATAAGAGTAATTACCCACGAGTAAATCAAGTCAACCCCCTGTTTGAAATTAGATATCTGAATACGGTAATTGAACTCAGTAAAGGCAAGCTCCTGGCAGGAGTTGATTTGAGTAATAATAATTTATGGGTCAGTGTTAAGGAAGGTCACGCAAAAATCATAAACTTTGTCTCGGGTGATTATACTGACTTGAAATACGGATTTAGTACTTGGGTTGAAAAAGGGCAACAGTTGTCAAGACCTGACAAATACGCCTGGCCGCTGCGGTTAAACTGGCAAATGAGTCCCGAAAAAAATGCGAGACTCCAGTCCAATTTTTATGCTTTAGAGATAACCAGGCAGACTGAATGGAATGAGATAAAAAAACAAGCAAACTCTGAAAGTCAAAAAAGTTATCCTAAAATTTCATCAAGCCGTATGCAAGATTTAAAGAATAAAAAATTTAAGGCAGAAGAAATTTTTGCTAAATTTAATAGTATGACTAAACCTGAAAAAATATCCATCTTAAACGATGAACCTGCAGCTTCAAAAAACAATAAATTGCAATCTAAAGGACAAAAGGGTATTTTAGATTTTAATTAAAAAATCACTTTTACCAGTAGATATAAACATGAGTTGGGAAATATATTATAAAAAATTTTATAACAAACCACCGGCACCCTTACTTAAAATTGCTCTTGAAAATAATTCTTACAATAAAAGTTGGGCTTACGACTTAGGTTGTGGAACTGGTTCCGATACTCGTTTTTTATTAAAAAAAGGGTGGCATGTGTGCGCGGTAGATAGAGAAGATAGCGCTCTCCAAATCCTAAAAAAAGATTGCGCAAAATTCAATCAATTAACTTGTCTCCAAGAGGATTTTACAAACCTGGTTTTTCAATCCTGTGAACTTATTCATGGGACCTACTCTTTTGGATTTGCTGGGGACGAAGGGTTTAACCAACTATGGCATAAAATGGTTGCTTCACTTAAGAGTGGGGGAACTATAAGTGGAGAACTTTTTGGTGACCAAGATGATTGGAAAAATTCTGGCCGGGTAAAAACCCTCAGTCACCTTGAATTAGAAAAACTTATCGAAGGTTTTGAGATTCTGTATTTTGACGAAGAGCATTTTCGTGGACCGACAGCTTTAGAAGTTCAAAAAAATTGGCATGTTTATTCAATTGTCATAAAAAAACTCTAACACTTTGATAACTATATAAAATTACAGAAATTGAAAATATTACACTATGCATCGTATTAATTGTAATTAATTGTATCAAATGTTACTTTCTAGTGCCTAAATCAATTGGAGTATTTATGACTAAGCTTTTTGTCTTAATGGCCTTTTTAATTGCAGTAGGGGTATGTTTTAACGCTAAAACGGCTAGTTTGGATGAAGCTATTTGCCTTAAAGACAACAAAGATTTTACTTGCAAGGCATCCTGTGAAGATAAAACTCCATTTGAAGCGTGTAAAAAAGCGAGAGAAATCTCTAACGAGGGTTGCTTTAAAGAAAATGTCCAATGCAATACCGTTGATAAAATTACCAGGCTGAAGAATGGAAACTATTCATGTAATGCAGTTTCCGTAGGAATCATTTTATAATTTATTTTTTGGAAAGAATGCAAAAAGTTTCGAAGTGGTAAGTGCAAGGGAAAAAGTCAATCAGGTGAATTTCTAAAACCGTATAGTCCACTAATGGGCCTAGATCACGGGCCAAGGTGGCCGGGTTACAGCTTACATAAAAAATAAAGTCAGGTTTAATGTTTTTGACCAAAAGAGATAATTCTTTAAACCCACTGCGGGGCGGGTCTAAAAGCAGCAGATCAGGATTATGACAAAGATCCACTAGTTTGGAAATGGCATCAAAGGCATAGAGATCCTGGGCATAAAAAGTTTGCTTATGACGACTAACCGGAACTTTTTTATAAATATCAAAAACATATATTTGCTGTGCTAAAAGTTTGCTACTTAGGTTTCCATTCCCGCCAAATAAATCCATTACGACGGAATCTTTTTTTAAATATTGGGTGAAAGATTTTGTTAATACATTTAAAAGAACATCGTTTTGTAAATCATTGACCTGACAAAAACCCTCCGCAGCATAGGGTTGGTTAATAAACATTTTACAGGTTTGATTAAATGAGATTTCTAAATGTCCACGACTCGGATGTTTAGATGTATCAATGATTTCAGATAGTGGCATTTCGTACAGTGATTTTACTTGAGTCGCAATATTTTGATTTAAGAGCAGGCAATTAGGGATTGGAATAATATCATTTAAATGTCGGCTGATTATTCCAAGTTTTGCCTGAGTCAGATCATAATGCAGTTGAATCCGATTGCGATAGTGAAATCGATTAACAGCTTCATGAATAAAAATCTGGTGCGTGGGACAATCTATTTTTTGCAGATGTTTGTGGAGTGCTTTTGTTTTGAATTGCATTTCTTGTGCATAGGTAGTGTGTAGGTAGTGGCAAGAGGAGCAATCATTATAGTGAGGGCAGAGGGGAGTAATACGATCGGGTGAGCACCTTTCTATATTTTCAAGATAGGCAAAATGGATATTTTTCTTATGGTCGGTCACGATCGCAGTTCCAGTTTCCCCGGGAAGCGTTTTAGTGATAAAGTAAATATCCTTTTCTGACTTATAAACTCCTTGAGCTAGAGGGTCGAGATGATCAATTTGAAATTTTATTTTTTTTCGCATAAATTTCGCTTAATATATATCTAATTGATATGATCTCATAATAAAAAATAGGATCAAAAAATAACGCACACCATAAGCTGAAGCATATGATATTTATATAATAAATGGGCCAAAGCATAAAAATAGATCAAAAATTATATTATGAAAAAGAAAATGAATTATTGGCTTTTAAAAACCGAACCCTTAGTTTATTCCATTGATGATTTTCAAAAAGATCATAAAACTGTGTGGGAAGGGGTGAGAAATTTTGAGGCCAGAAATAATATAAAAAAAATGCAAATTGGGGATGGTGCTTTTATCTATCATTCCAGTACCACAAAAATCGGGATTGTAGGGTACGGGGAGATTTGTTCCTTATGTTTTCCCGATGAAAGCGCCTTTCAGCGAAAGGGACCATATTTTGATCCTAAGTCGTCCCGGCAAGTACCAACCTGGTTTTCGGTGGAAGTGTGGTTTAAGCAAAAATATCCCAGAGTGATAACACTTTTTGAACTTAAGACCATTCCAGCTTTGCAAAACTGTAGGTTATTAAAAAAAGGCAATCGGCTATCTGTTATTGGACTTGATTCCATACAAGCAAGCGCTATTATGGAATATATAAAAGAGGTGTAAATTGAGTATTTATGTAAATCGAGTTTTAAATATGAGAAAAATCAAGGCGATTGGGTTTGATATGGACCATACCCTAGTCAAATATAAAACTAAAAATTTTGAAAAACTGACTTATGAAACGTTAATTGAAAGATTGATCATTAACAAAAAATATCCTAAAAAAATCCGGGAATTAAAATTTAATATTAAGAAAATGTCTCACGGCTTAATGCTGGATTCTTTACAAGGAACGATCATTAAAATATCCCGTTTTGGTAAAGTGAAAACAGCGATGAGAGGGGCGAAAATTCTTGATTATAAGGCTACACAGGAATTGTATTCCAATAATATCATTGATCCCAAAGATAAACATATCATGCCCTTAAATACGTCGTTTGCCATGGCCCATGGAATCTTGTACTCGGATATTGTCCAATTAAAAATAGATGGTTTAAAATTACCATCCTATCCGCAGCTAGCTGCTGACATTAAGGAAGTATTGGATGAAGTCCATACAGATGGTAGCTTAAAATGCGAGGTTAAAAAAAACCTGAATAGATTCATAATTCAAGATGAAAAAATAGTTATTCTGTTGGAGACTTTGAAAGCATCCAAGAAAAAAATCTTTCTTATTACGAATTCAGATTATGAATATACCAAAATTCTTCTAGATTTTGCGATTAATCCATTTATTAAAAATTATAAAGATTGGAGTGAACTGTTTGATGTAGTAGTCACGATGGCCCAAAAACCTGATTTTTTTACTGAAAAAGGTAAGATCTTTGAAATTGATAAAGCCACTGGATATATGAAAAATGTCATACGTCCTATTCAAAATGGAGTTTATCAAGGCGGTAGCGGACGAATATTTGAAGAAGATTTCTCACTAAAAGGAGAGGACATTCTTTATCTTGGAGATCATATTTATGGGGATGTAGTGCGACTCAAAAAAAAATCAGGCTGGCGCACTGGGATGGTGATTGAGTCGCTCAAATTGGAAATTGAATCTTTGAATAAAGTCAAGCCCATTCAAGAAAAAATTGATACTTGGATGATTAAAAAACGTAGTTTAGAATCTGAACTCAATAAATTATTTAGTGATAAGAAAAAGAATAATCAGAAGATAAACAAGCTATTTGAAAATATTGAATCACTTGATCGAAGTATTCAAAACGAAATAAAAAAATATCAAAAACATTTTAATCCCTACTGGGGAGAATTGATGAGGGCCGGCCAAGAAGAGAGTTTTTACGCTGACTTGGTCCAACGCTATGCTTGTATCTATATGTCTAGTATTACCGATCTATTGGACTACTCCACCCGAACTTATTTTAGGCCCTATCGTCGTTTACTTGCTCATGAAATATAGTCGACTTAAATGATCGGTGGTGTTCTAAAAAATAAAATACTATTAAAAGTTTAATTTTTAGTTAATTTTTTTTTGGACATTTACTAACTTGCTAAAGAGATTTAACATATACATGTTAAACGGAGTAAATTCATGTTCAGTGAAGATATTAAGGCTCGGCTCTATAATTGTAGAGTCTTTTTGGTTAGTTCTAATGCAGATGCTAGAAATGCCTTTAAAGATTTAGTGGAAAAAAATGGTATCAAAGGTTTTGAAAACTTTGGGGCCCTCGAACAAGCACAAAGAAAAATGGAAGAATATAGAGTCAACAATGCGGAGATTCATCTATTTATCATTGATATTGATGGTGAGTACTACAATGAAAGGCTGAAATTTTTTAATTATGTAAGAAATTTTCCCCTAACCCAAAAAACCCCCGTTTTAATTTTAAATAAGGATTGGAATAATAAACAAAAAAAATCCCTGGATGATTCTGAATGCCAGGAAGGAGGGGCTGGTCCCAACCAAGATACTTGGTTTACTGATAATTTGACTAAGTTTGTAAATCGCCCTCTAGATATGAATTGGGTGGTTGATCATATGGAAAACTTGATTGATGATGCCTATCCAGATGGAGTTTGTAATTTCGAAATCAAAAAAGGTGAAAAACAATATGAATTGCTGGTTCCTTCGGTCATGGATAAAGTCAATTTTGATGAGTTAGAGAAACTTTTAGAAGAAGTCGTTAGTGAAAACATTCAAGAAATGGTTTTTAACTTCTGCAAAGTTGCTAATATGGGGTTTCAGGATCTGCGATTAATTTTTCAAATGCTTTTCAATACCAAAAAGCTTGGAGTGATTTTTTCTTCTATAAATGTTAATGAAGCCGTGATGCACATGATGGAACAAAATGGGCTATTAGATAGCTTCAATTTAAAAAAAATAGTTCCCAAGCCTACTGTTACCCCTGCAACCTCGAACGCCGCTAGCAAACCCAAACCCAAGCCCAAAACTATAAACAAAACTCCTGAGAAATATCTTTCCATCAACACCAATATGGTTAAACCCTTTATCCAGGCCAGTATTAATTGTTTCAATGATTTTATGGATATTCAATTGCAACCTCAACAACCGAGAATGACCGAAAACTTTGTTATTCCACCCATGAGTAGTTTTGCGACAGTCATCAAACTGGAGTCACCGGTTTTCTTTGGTACCATAGCTCAAATTTATACTAAGGACACCTTTGTTAAACTTTGTCGACTGGTGGCCATGCAATGCAAGACCCAGGATGCGAAAGTGGTCATGAGTCAGATCAATCAACTTTTGGATAATGTTTTTTCCAAGGCCCAAGAAAAGCTTGCTAGTGAAGGGATTGAAATCTATGAAGATGAGAAGAATATAAAACTGGTGCACAGTTACGAATCTATTTTGAAAGAAATTAGTAATGCAGCTTCTATTGTTATTCCTATTAATTCAAAACTGGGTTATATTTCCATGATCATTACTGGTCACACTTCGTTATAAGGGAGCTTCCTATAACATTTCCATCGTAGCGTTATCCCATGGGATAATTCTTTCTTCACCAAGATTGACAAGCAGATGGAAATCTCCGATATCGGAGTTAAAAGGAAAGATAAAAAGTGGGTTTTCTTTAGTACTACCAGTTACTAGTTGATTGCCCATTACAATAATAGGGATAGTGCTCGTGAAGTTACAACCCATGACATCATTAAGTTCATGTTTTAAACTTCCTAGAGCGATATTCAGCCACTCGGCAATTAAATCTTTAATGTCGTCAATGATTTCAGGAAAATCCTCCTCGAACATCATCGATGCAAATTTAAGAAAGACCTTTTTGTCAAAATAAAGAGTAAGTGAGCATTGTTGATTTTCATCAGCTAAATATGCATTGGAAACAATTTGGCAGTGTCCACGAGGTATCCAAGTTTCCCCAAAGGCCTTTTTATAAAACACCCCTGGTTTTAGTTTCATGCTACATTGCGAAGAGATGGCCTTATTAATGCTGTCTGAAATAGAATTAAAAAGAGCATCCAGGTGACTTAATGTAGTAATCTCGGGTTTTTTATTAAAAACTATTCTATTTCCCAAAGTGGTTTTTTTATCAAAAACGTTGCCCAGTTCTTCGTTTAGTGAATTTTCATCAAATGGCTTACAAAGATAACCATTGGCACCTGCATTGATGGCGTTTTGCTGGCTTTTTTGTTCCCTGTCTGAGGAAATCACCAGAAATGGCGTGTTTCTGATGGAATTTATTTGGCGAGCCTTTTGAATTAATTCAATGCCTGTCATCTCTGGCATATTGATATCTGTGGCGACCAGATCAATTTCGCCTGCTTTTTCGCTTAGTAATTCCAGGGCAACCTTGCCGTTTTCCGCTTCAAAAAAATGTGAAAAACCCAATTGTTCAAATTTTTTGAGCACATATTTTCTCATGGTAAGCATATCGTCAACAATGAGGATTTTCATTTCGCTCGAATTCATTTAGGCTCCTACTTCTTCTTGGAATGTGGACGTTTTAATTATAACCTAATAAAAAAATGGTCGCAAGAACAGCTTTAGCTTATGAAAGCTAAGCGAATTAGTCTGAATTAATAAGGAGGAATAGTGGAAGTCGCCATACATGATGTTTCTAAAAGAGTAGTTTTGGCCATAATTGAAGTTTTAGGTTTTGATAACAGTGAAAACCAGTCACTTAATTCCTTCCTTGATACTCAGTTGCAAAGTATCAAGGAGGGATTGATTGATGATAAAATTAAAACTGGCATTCGCAATTTACTTCGAAATGGCACCTATGCTCCAAGTGGAAGGGCCAAACCAGCTAGTGAATTTTTAATTAATACTTTCTTAACCAGCGGTCAATTTCCAAGTATTAATCCAATCGTCAATATTAATAATTACATTTCAATAAAGAGCAGTCTGCCAGCTAGTGTCTTTGATTTAAATAAAATTAATGGGCCTATCCAGCTTCGTTTGGGACATCCCAGCGAGTCATATGTATTTAATAATGCTGGTCATGAAATAAAGCTTACAGATTTAATAACTTTGGCCGATGATAATGGGCCCTTTGGTACGCCAGTAAAAGATTCCATGAGGTGTAAGTGTTTTTCGGATTGTAAAAATGCCCTAGGAGTTATCTACTGTGCTAAATCTGTGATCGATTTAAATACTTTAAAACGACATATGAATGAATGGCAGGAGCTTTGTCAAATGTATTTGCAGGCGTCCAATATTAACATGAATATCATTGGGTATGATTGATGATTATACTCAAGATTGATTAAAACGATCAACTTATCAAAAAAATTAAATTATCCCCATAATTGTGTCGAGAAGTCACTAAGATATTCTTGATAAAAAAGGTGAATATTATGATAAGAAATGGATGGTTGATATTATGTCTAGTTTTCAGTGCATGTTCAACACTTGAAAAATCAAATGAGTCCAATGAACGTTACATGGCATCCCTTGGTTCCCAACAGGTTAATCATAGACCTTTTTTTATTATTAGGTATGATCGTCAGGTTCAAGATACCCGTTTAAATAAGGAACAAACTACCAAATTAATTAATAAGTCCACTAGTAAGGATTGTGCGGGAGAATTTCTAAAAGAAGTGGCTTTTATCTTCCATTCCAAAGAAATAAAAGAGAGTATAGATGCTTTATATGATGATTATAAAGTGGAAATCCACTTGGGTGGAATCTATCATGATAATAATGGTAAAATTAGTTTTGATCAGATCGTCCAGGCACACGTCCCCAATACCGATTATCATAAAACTAATCAATATCTTTATCAGGTAAGAGCTGTAGGAGAAAAAAATCCCGATAAATTAGAGAGTATTTTAGAAAATTCGAAACAATATATGATCGAATTTTTATCACCAAACTGTGAAGTTGATCGATTGAAGATCAGTGCCTATGAGGAAATGCTTAAAGTGATCTCGGCCAATATTCAAAGCGCTATAAAAATGCTTAACGAAAATAGAATCAAAGATTCTTCAACTAACGAAATTTTAGAGAAATTCTTTTAAAAAGTTTTGCGCTATAAATGTAAGAGTTTGCTGTTTGTATAGGTGAATTCTAAAACTGGTATAAGCGGCAGTGGCCACCACATCATTGGCCAGCTCCAATTTGGTAGCACCGGTTAAAGCATCTACCATGTCGTCGGGTTTTAAAATGGTTTGATAACTAGTGGGAGGGGTGGTTAAAATTTCATGCAGTTTCAGGTAATCTGCCTGTGAAAATTCAACGTGTCCCAGTTTCGTGAGTGGTTCGTAAACTAGTAGCTTTAAAAAAGTTGCCTTTGGGTCCATGGCAAGGGTGAAATCTAGTGGTTTACAAAAAGAATCACATCCAACGTCAGTGGCAATTTCCCTGATATACCCAAGCATTTGAAAACGGTGGTTATAGATTTTTAAAATTTCTTTATTGGTGGCCGGGTAGGAGATGGGATCTTCAATGGGTAAAGCTTCATAGTAGTAAGCATCTAAGAAGGCCATGCGGTAATAGGAGAGGTTAAAATCTTCAATCGGACGAATTTCTGCAAAAGTTATAACACTTATAAATAAGCTAGAAATAAGTATTAAAAAGGCCATAATCTCCTCCTAAATGGGTTACAATTGGTGCATATAACACTTTATGAAAGAATTTGTCTAGTAATGATTTTTGCAAAATAACACTAAATCTTTATGAGTAACCTGCTTTTAACCTTTATTTTATTTTGGATCTTATGTGAAAGCAGTGTGGCCAGCAACGGGAGGAGGTTCGAGTCAATGTGGAAAAATTATAACTCAGAACAATTTAGTAAAGAGTACTTAAAAAAAATTTTAACTCCGATACAGTATCAAGTAACTCAGGAAAATGGCACCGAGTTACCTTTTGAAAATGAATATTTTAATCACTTTGCTGATGGTATTTATGTAGACATTGTTTCGGGTGAACCCTTGTTTAGTTCAAGAGATAAGTTTGATTCCAAAACGGGGTGGCCGAGTTTTACTAAAGCTATATCCAAGGAGGCTGTTGTCCAGCATAAAGATTTCAAATTAATATTTCCTCGTACAGAGGTAAGGAGTAAATTGGCCAATTCTCATTTAGGACATGTCTTCGATGATGGCCCGTTACCTGATAAAAAAAGATATTGCATGAATTCTGCATCTTTGAAATTTATTCCAAAAGAAGATTTAGTAAAAAAAGGTTATGCTGACTATGTAGGCTTGTTTAGTGCTTCCATTAAACCCACAATTAAAACTGCAATACTTTCGGGTGGATGTTTTTGGGGGGTGGAATTTTATTTTAAAAAATTAAAGGGTGTCATAAAGACTAGTGTAGGATATACCGGAGGCGTGACTGCAAACCCAACTTATGAACAAATTAAAAGAGGTGATACTGGGCATGCTGAAGCGGTAAAAGTGGAGTATGATAGCAGTCAGATTACTTACCAAGAAATATTGGAATATTTTTTTAGAATACATGATCCAACTACCCTTAACCAACAAGGTAGCGATGTTGGTGATCAATATCGATCATCCATATTTGTAAGTGATGAACAGGAACAAGATGTCGCTCACAAAGTCATTAAACAAGTGGAAGATTTAAAAATTTACAAAGGTAAACTAGTGACGGAAATCGTTCGACAAAAGGAATTTTTTAAGGCGGAAGATTATCACCAAGATTATTTAGGTAGATTTCCCAGAGGATATAATTGTCATTATTTAAGATACTAAAACGCTATGGCATTATAAGTTTTACGGGATTAATTTGGTTTAAACTTGATCTATGATAACTTTGTAATTATTATGTTCCGACTTGTGATTTTATTTTAGAACTCGGAACGCTAAAAACTTTTCCATGATAAATATCAATGTTCTAATCCTACTTTATTTTTTATAGTAGCTTAACAAGTCGAGGGAAATTTCCCAAGGAGCATATATGAAAATAAAAAGGATTAGAAGTTTATTGGAGCTTGAGCATTTTAGAAAGCTTACCAATAAATATATTCATGTTCTCTTTCCCATTGAATATTTGGAAAGATCAAAAGTATTTTGTTGCTTTGACTTACAAAATAGAATGTGTGGGGGGTTTGTTTTAGTAATGAAAGGCCCATTTAGAGTGCTGGACTCCATCCCTTATACGAGTAATCCTCACAACCTAAATCTTGATAAAACCTGTGAAGTTACCGGACTGTGGTTTGTGCCTTCGGCTAAAGATAGGAGTAAATCGCTTAAATTTTGGGGGAGGTTGTATTTGGAGCTATTGCGGACCAGGAAAAACAATTTTGTCTATGCTTTCAGCATGAGCAATCCCCAAATTGGGAAAATGTATGAGCCGGCTAAGCCTGTTAGACTGTTTAAAGGAAAAACTGAAATTCTGCCAGGTATGGAGGATTATGATAATGAGGTCGTCGAATATATCAAAAAGAGAAATCTTTATCTCTTTCCATTTCGATCACCTGATTTTTTTATAAAAAGAATAAAACACAATTTTTTTCAAAAGGTGCGAAGAGTTCGTTTTTACCTAAAAAAGCAATACGCATAGTTTTAAATATAAATTGTTCCTCATCGAAGAATAATTCTTTTGTGAATGTTTAATATGTGCTAGATAGATCGTATAATAGTAGTCAAATTTACAGCGGAGAGGATTAAAGTGCATATTAAGGACATAAGAAATATTGGTATCGTGGCCCACATTGACGCAGGAAAGACCACCACAAGTGAAAGAATTTTGTTTTTTACCGGCGAAACCCATAAAATAGGTGAAGTGCATGACGGAAATGCAGTTATGGATTTTATGGAGCAAGAACAAAAAAGAGGTATTACAATTACCTCGGCTGCTATTACAGCTAGCTGGAAGGATCACCAAATAAATATTATAGATACTCCCGGACATATCGACTTTACTTTGGAAGTAGAAAGATCACTCAGAGTCTTAGATGGCATTGTTATGGTGTTTTGTGCTGTCGGTGGCGTTGAGCCTCAAAGCGAAACGGTTTGGCACCAGGCCGATAAACATAAAGTTCCTCGCATTGCCTTTATTAATAAAATGGATCGCCAAGGTGCGGATGCATTTCATACCGTCGAGTTAATGAATAATATGCTGGGTGCTCATGCTGTTTTATTTCAAATCCCCATTGGCGCTGAGGAAAATTTTCAAGGAATAATAGATTTAGTGGAAATGAAATCTATCACTTATAATGGCCTGGATATGATCGTTGGCGAAATTCCCGGCGAATATCTTGAAGCCGCTAAAAAATACCGTTATATAATGTTGGAAAAACTTTCCGAATTTGATGATAACTTACTGTCCAAGCTACTTTCAGAAGAAGTGATTGATCAAGAGTTGATAAAAAGCGTGACTAAAAAGTCCGTTACCAATTTGTGTTTGACCCCTGTCTTTTGCGGTTCTGCTTTTAAAAATAAGGGAGTCCGTTTGTTATTAGATGCGGTAGTTTCATATTTACCATCGCCTATTGATAGAGGGGCCGTGGTGGGGCATGATCCATATGATCTGCAAAAACCTCAAACTAGAGCACCAATTATTAGTGAACCAAATGCAGCTTTAGCCTTTAAAATTATTAATGACCCCTTTGTTGGGCAACAAACCTTTATCAGGGTTTATTCCGGTGTAATCGAAGCCGGTAGTGCCATCTATAATTCTACTAAACTGAAAAAAGAAAGAATTGGTCGAATTATGAGAATCAAAGCCAATTCACGGGAAGACGTCGACAGATTAACTGCCGGTGATATTGGTGCTATTATCGGGGTTAAAAATACCACTACTGGGGATACTTTGTGTGATATTAATAAACCGATAGTATTAGAAAATATTACTTATCCAGAGACTGTAATTGATTTAAAAATTAACCCTGCTTCTAACAAAGATAGAGATAAATTGGGGATGGCCCTAAGAAAATTATCAATGGAAGATCCATCGTTCGATGTAAAAGGGGATGAAGAATCAGGCGAGACCATTATTTCAGGGATGGGCGAGTTACATTTGGAAATTATAGTGGATAGACTTAGGACTGAGTATGGTATTGCGGTGGAAATGGGTAGACCGGCAGTTGCATATCGCGAAACCATTACCAAAGAAGTGGAATATGATCATAAGTACAAAAAGCAAACTGGTGGTAAAGGACAATTTGCTCATATTAAATTTAAAATATCTCCCAGCGATACTAACGATAATGAATTTGTCGACCAAGTCAAAGGTGGTACCATTCCACGTGAATATATTCCGGCAATTGAAAAGTCTTTTAAACATGAAATTAAAAAAGGGCTTTATGCCGATTACCCTATGGTCAATATAAAGATGACTTTAATAGATGGTGGATATCACCCTGTAGATTCTTCTGATATGGCCTTTAAAATTTGTACATCAATTGCTTTAAAACAAGCTATTAAAAGCGCCGGACCTAAATTATTAGAACCAATCATGAAGCTTGAGATTAACACTCCTGATGATTATATTGGGGATGTAGTGGGTGATGTGAATAAACGTAGAGGTAAAATCGTTAGCATGCGAAGACATCGCAAGGGAAGTCAAAAGTTGACAGGTGAAATACCACTTATGGAAATGTTTGGATATGCCTCAGATTTAAGAAGTCTTTCCAGCGGCAGGGCAAATTTCTCTATGGAATTTGATCATTATGAACTGCTCTCTGAAAATATAGAAAAAACCGTATTGGAAAATCGTAGAAAAGAAAAAGAGAGCAAACAACAAAGTAGATAAATTTGGTCAGATATCTCTAAGACTTTTTATTAATTAAAATATTTTGAAAGTTATAAGGGTTAGTTAAGTATGTCTTTTAGTTATTCCCAAAATAGTTACTGAAGCAAGTAACACCACACCTGATATAATTTGAATAGTATCCAGAGGACGGTTTAAGTATTTCCAGGCCAAAAATGTTGAGCAAACTGGAAAGATGAGTTCTAAAAATGATGCTTGAATAGCGGAAGTTTGTTCAAGTCCTCGATAAAATAAAAATAATGCCAAAAGCCCTGGAATCAAAGCAATATAAATGATCGAAAGAAAATCAGCTGTATTCGCCTGAAAGATTTGCGTAAAGTAATTATTATAAAATATTCCAAAAATGATCAACGAAAAAAGAAAGCCTCCGAAATATCTAAACAGGGTCAATTCAAAAAAAGAAAAGCGATTTAAAAGTTTTTTGCCAAACACTGTGCCGCCACCCCAAAAAAACACCGACAGTAAAGCATAGATACTACCTTCTAACTCTAGTGAATTTAGTATGATGAGGGGATTGATAAGTTTGAAGGTAAGAATATAGCTGGATAAAAGTGCAATAATTGATAAAGGCAAAAATAATTTAGTGGGTTTTTCTTTTAGTAAAACGATTGCAAGTAAGGTCGCGACAAGCGGTTGGAGTTTTTGTAAAAGAATTACGATGGCCGGGTTAAGGTAAGCAAAGGCCTTGGTAAAGAAATAAATTCCACCCACCGAGCTACCACAGACGATAAAAATTATCGGCATCATGTCAATCGTGCGGATTTTGGGAATTTTTTTTAATAGGCCAATCTTGGGTAGTAAAACGCAGGAGCCAATCATATGTTCAAGTGTGATTAAAAAAAAAGGTAAAAAATGCATTAAAAGATTGGCACGAAAAAAAACATCCGTTGATCTTAGCAACATACAAAAACCAATAAATAGTGGGCCTAGCAATATTTTTGTCATTTTTTGTTAATACTAGGAAAATGATGGTATGAAAAGATTATTGAATAAATTCCACTCCGCAACCTGTAAGTAAATAATTAGCTTTTTTGTCTCTAACCCAGCGGATAATCCCACGACCATGGGGTTGACTTAAATTACCCGACAGAAGGTTATATTCTACAAAGGAATTAGGCTTAGGGAAGTGATCATCGAGACGAACAAACATACCACCATTTGAAAGGTTCATAACCTTGGTATATTTTGTCTGTTCATTGGCAGTGAATTTTATGGAAGCATCCACCACCATATTATAACGTTCATGTTTTCTCGGATAAATACGCTTTAAAAGACATGAATTTGATTCTTGATAAATATTCCCCACGATATAAGCAAACTCATCTGCGGGACAAGGTTTTGAAATGACACTATTATAAGGATTGTCTTTAAAAAAATTTTTAAAGACAATGTCAGTTTCAATGATACCAACGTTCGAGCTGAAAAGTATAAAGGGGGTTTCAGGTAAGTATTTTTTTACATAAGTATAAAGAACTCCGCCATTGGCTTCTGGCATATGGTAATCGGAAACAATGATGTCAATGTTTTTGGTATTTTTAAGAATTTCAGTCGCGGCAGATACTACTGAATTTGCTTGGATTATGTCACATTTAAAATAACTAGTTAAAAATATTTCATAAATATCTCTGATATCATCATGATCATCTACTAGTAATATTCTCATAAGTTTCTCATTATTAAAAAAAGCCGTTATATTAATAACTGTTATGTTAATAATAAGACAAATAATAAAAATTATAAAGGTTTTTTTATATGACAAAATAACCGTATAAAACAATCTAAGATATTGGTTCTTACGTATTAACCAATATATAATTTTTTAAATAATTTTTTAAAAATTTGTCTTAAAACATGTTGGATTTCTTTTGGGTTTTTTGCAGTAATCTTTTCAATTTTATTAACACAAACATCAAATATATCCCTGCGCAATTTACCGGTCTCACTGTTATCTCTGCGATCCATACAAGCAATTAATAGGGTAGACCCACATCGGCAATTTCTATATTCCTGGACTCTTTTAGTTTCAGTATAGTTTTCTAAATAGATCGTTGAGGTCTTTTCCAAGGGGGTGGTATCTCGTAAGAATTCCTGATGGTCTTTGTAAACTCTTTTGCAGTTTTGACAGGTCTTGGGAAACTTGTCCTTGTAAATGTCTAGCAGCTTGCCCTCTATAGAAGCGGAGATTTTTCCTATTTCCAAAAGATCTGTCACTTCCTTATTGCAGTTATAAAACTCTTTAATGATGTCTTCAAATTCGTCTCCGAATTCTTTGAGAAGTTGTTCTTTATCTCTAGGTAACATTTTTTCTCCGATTGAATTTTATAATATTATAGTCTAATCTTTAGTTGAAGGATATCATATGAAGATTTTTCTCAACGACCCCACGGACTTAATTTATCAATCTTTGCAAGATGGACAAATCCATGACAGCAATGATTCGTTCGTGATTTTCAAAAACATTAATTCATTAATGAATGATATTTTACTAGAAAGGCCAAAATTGATTATCACCGAGTATGATAAAACCAACCATAATGAAATGGATCGAATTATTGATATTTGTTGTTTACATGAAATTCCGATTATCATTCTAACGGACCTTCAGGAAATTCAAGCAGAATTGAAATCTAAGCACTCCTCAATATATATATATCCGACAATTAAAGGCAACTATGAGGAGTTGAAAACAATTTATAACCACCTTAAGCCTAGTCGAAATTTGATTAATAAAATTGATGAAAGATTGATGCGTTTTACAAAAAGGAAATTACCATTCATCTTTAAAGTTGTGATCGTCTTTCTAGTATTTGAACCATTCATGAAAATAATCTATTTGTGGATGATGACCGACTTTTCGCTTTTAACCGTATTGGATAATATTAAAAGAATTCCTTTGGGATTGAAATTTATCCAGTTTTGGTTGTTGTTTCCCATCAGCGGCTTATTGTTATTATTTTTTAGAAAAATGTTCTTCATCATCTTTTTAGGATTGCAGATTTATTCCATATTCGCACATTTAACATACCAAAAATTTACTTGGCCATATGTCAGTAAAGCCCCACACGTTTCATCACTTATATTGCTATTTATTAATGTGTTATTGATTGTTTATCTATTTCTAAGTGATGAAAGAAAACGATTTGCAGATATGACCAAAGTTTGGTGGAGGAAGCAAAGAAGAGTTGAGGTGGATTTAGCATGTAAATTAATTTCATCAGAAAACGAAGTCATTGATGGGAAAATACACAACATCTCTCCAGAAGGTGCCTTTATTGGGGACAGTAAAGATTTAAATATAGGGGATAAATATTTAATTGATATCACTGGCAAAAATATTTCAATTCACTCAGTAGTAAGAAATAAAAGACAAGGTGGCACTTCTAATGGTTACGGAGTTCAGTTTTTGAATTTAAATAGTCAAATCGCCAAAAGTATAAAAGATATGCTTAACTGAGGTACAAAAAAAGTCAGTTAGATAGAAACTAAGATTTTTTTTAGTTTTTCCGTATCAATTTTATATTTTATAATCAGATCTTTAAAGCTGGTTTTAGTATCAAAAACTTGGGTATATCCACCTTTTCTCATCTCTGCTAGAACCTCATTATTAAACGAGGTGGTATGAATGAAGGGATAATCCTTTTGAGATTTTAAAAGGATTTGGGAGAGATGCTTCATTTCCGTGCTGGGAAAAGTCTGAGTGTTTTTGAAATTAAAAATCAGGGTGTTTTCTTGCTTTTTAATGGCCTTTAAAATTATTTTTTCCATTTCTCTGGTGGTGGTTTTGTCAATGACAGCTCCCATTTTATAAATTATACAATCGTCAACGGGTATGGATTCAATAAATTCCTTATTTTCATCATAAGTGGCAAGGTACATTTTTTCAATATCTTGAATGAGCAATTTACAATCAAGAGGTTTGGAATAAAATTTAATATTCGAATTACTTTGCAGTTCGAGCGAAGATTTGATCTTTATTCCTGAAGTTAATGAATCTACTGATGTTTTTATATAGATAAACTCGGTGTCCTTATATTTCGCAATAGATTCAATAAAGGAGTAAAATTGCAAGATATCCTCTTCTGAACCACAATCTTCATCAACTATGATATATTGAAAAATATGCCCGTTGGATAAAGATTTGTTAATGTAAGGTTTCGCGGCTTTTATAAGTAAACATTTTTCAAAGTGCAGTACTCCTAATTCATCTAATTTTTTTTGTAATGGTGTCATGATTTCGGTACCTGAACTGATTAAGAGAAATCGGCAATTTTGAATGACTGACATATTGTAATCTCCTTACTTATCTAGGATGTTAACATGTAATAGCATTTTAATTAAGTTTTTTGTAAAAGAAGTGAAAGCATAAAGTATTTAAAGGATTACCAAGAGAATTCAATATTATGATGACCAGGCGGTGTATAAAAAACTTGATTAGGGGTATTGGGGTTGATGTTACCCTTAATGCTATATTGTTCATAGAAGGAAGCCTTTTGATCCTGAATTTCTTGGGTATGCCGATGATGTTGATCATCCGTTCTTTTTATAAAAATTTCAAATTCATTTTCTGTGATAAATGTTATCTCGAGGTGATAAGTGGTGTCTAAGTAAATTTGATTAAAATTATAAAGTTTTCCATGTTCCATGTCATACGTAAAAATTTCTTTTTCTTTGTTGTACCATCTGGTTAGTTTATTTTGGTAAGGGATTTCTTTAGTAGGGAAAGTGGTGGCTTGCTCGCAAGGACTTAATTCTCCGGTGAGGGAAGTAATGTTAGTTAGATAAAAATGATCCAATTTGCCTTTGACAATAAAGACTGCTCCGTGAGATCTGGATGGGTAATTGGGATTAGTTGATTGTTTACATTTTAAATAGGCAGCAAATATGGTCAGTGAGGCATTGATGGTTGGAGTTAGTTGATTATTGAAATAGTGTAACTTGCTTTCTTCAACGAGAGTACATGATGATAGTAAAAAAAAAATTATTGCATATCTCATAAAAAAACCTAGGGATTGATAATAAATTGCTTAATCCCGACGGGCACTAGCGCTTTCGTATTAATAATAAGTTCAAGATGAGAAATTGGTTGAAAATTGGTGTCGTAAAGCACCCACGCGTTTTTTTCTTTGAAAAGATCAAATTCAATGGTGTGCTTTTGGGAGGTAAAAATATTTGGAGAGTATGTTACTTTAATTCTTCCCCCATTAATCTTGGTAAGTGGTAGGGCATCAATGCTGGCAAATTTGTTGAAGGGAATGGGTGGTTCATATGGTGCATAAGTCAGTTCATCAAAACTTATGACGTTATACAGAGTATCATGTTCTTCAAATTCTGTAATTTTAAAGTCGGAAAGGTTGCCTAGATGGTCGGTTATTACAGTTAAATGGCGAATAGTTTCTGATTCAGAGTGGGTTATTTTGGTGAGGAAAATTTCATTGGTAAAAGCAGAGAAAGAAAAAATAAGAGCAGTTATTAGGTAAATAACATTTATCTTCAAATGAACCCTCCGGCTAAGTTTTGCATAAATACAAATATAAGATTCTAAATAGGTTTGGATTTGATCGTCAAGGTTAATTAAATAAACTCAACACCCACTCCCGATGGTAAGTTACAAATATCTCCTTTTCTTTTCCATCTAACAATGGCCTGTGGTTTGTCATAATTAAAAAAATTTACTGACATTTCGTAACTTATTATGTCTCCCACTTCAAGCAGGTTGTGATCGCAAATAATAAACATTCCGTTTTGACAGACATTTAAACTGCGTACATGTTGTTTTGAAATAATAGAGCTGCCTAAAATAAATGCATCTATAATGATGTTGCAACGTTCCTGTTGTCTACCGCCGACTTCAGTCCGGCCGGTTTTATGGATGCTATGATCACCGATAACCCAAAACAATTCGCTAGGGGTAAAAGGCCGACTGATGGCACGATTAATTTGGATATTGTCAAAAAAATCGAAAAAGCGTGTATCGGTTTTAATGATTTGTAAGTTAGAAGTTTGCAAAATAAACACCGTTTGGGGATAATTATCTCTGATTAATCGATAAATATTGGCGCCATGATCATCGGATAAAACGTAATCACATACGACAATATCAATGTCAGTGGTACTTTTGATATACGCCACAGCTTGAATCGAGGTTTGAGCAGTAATAACATTTGCCTGATATCTTTTTTCTAATGTGGTTTGAAAGAGTTCACAAATAGCTTGATCATTATCAATGAATAATATTTTCATGTCTGTCCTTAAATTTTTTTCTCATTAAATAGTAACGGACAAGCTTATTTAAAACAAGGAGATTATCTAGGTCAAAAAGCGCAATGTGTTGACTAACAAATGCGTTGCATTGGGTACCTATTTTATATTGTGTCAAATTTAAAATGACACTTCTAACTGGTGACAAATAGTTCTGTAAAATAAAACTATAATTGGTAACCTACCGATTATTGTGATTGCTCTTTGGTCTTTAATTTGCAGTCACCAAAATGTCTTGCTTTAAATAATTCTTAAGGGAGTCAATGATGCTGGATCAATTGGTAAGAGAATTTAACAAAATAAGCTATATTCCATATGACGAAGTGAGAAAAATTTTAGCTTTTACCACGGCCACTTCCCTCGAAAAAGGGGATATTTATATAGCACCTGGTGATTATTCTAGAAAAATTGCCTTTGTTTTAAAAGGACTTTTAAAAACCTATTATTGTTCTTCGGATGGTAGGGAGTATATTTCCAATTTTCAAAAAGAAGGTGATTTCGTGGCCCCGTACTACGAGATCCAAAATAATCTTCCCTCACTTCGATATATTGAAGCGTTGGAGTCAACAGAGCTTATCACTTTAGCATATGATGATTTGCAACGTTTAAATGCCACCAGTATTTTTTGGGCCGACTTAAGTAGAAAGGTAATTGAAAAAAAACTAGCTGATAAAGAAAGCAAGGAACGGGATTTAATGCTTCAATCTGCAGAAGAAAGGTATTATAAATTTTTAAAAGATAAACAAGAACTGATTAAAAGACTTCCTCAGAATCAAATTGCACTTTATCTGGGAATTAATCCGTCCACTTTGAGTAGACTAAAAAGAAAAGAACTGGCCATGACCGACGAATTGGGTATGGTAAGCCAATAATTCGAAAATCACCTTTTAGTTGCGAATTCGTTATTGAAGACTTTTTTACTTGATATATAATAAACTGAAGTTAGTGTTCGGGAATTATTTATCAAGGATGATAAACAGTGAAGATTTTGTTTTTTGCCATTGAAAACAATGCTCAATCCCTTAAAGAAGAAATTAAAGAATTGCAACAAGTTGACCCTTTAATATCCGAGAATATTGATGAAGCTATAACTATTTTAAAAAATAATAAGATCTTATTGGTGGTATCAGGTGGTGAGCAACCGCAGTCCATAAAACTTTTTGATTTTATAAAAAAAACCGGTAGTAATATTCCATTTATTTGGTATACCCAAACTCCATTTGAGCAACTTTGCGAAAAAGATTTTTATGATGTGAATCCTTTTAATGGCTATCTTGATATAAAACAATCTAGTGAAGATTTATTCAAGTTGGTTAGAGAGATTATTCTAAGAAAAGAGAACATCGAAGTTTCTAAATTTGTAAGAATTGATATTAGCCGGATCTTAAAACACCCCAAACTGAATGCGGATATTTATGTCAAGTTATCCGATAACAAAGTTTTAAAAGTCATACATAAGGATGAAAATTATAACAAAGAACAAATTTTAAAATATAGCGACAAAGTAAAATATTTGTATGTAAAAACGGCGGATTATCCAAGCTTAATTCGAGAAATGTATGACAAACTTAAAGAAAAACTTCGACTGAATACTTCCGTAGAGGTTGTATTGGATGCCCAGATTGAAGGAATTAAATTGGTTTATGGCAACATCCAAAATTTCAAAATTGATGTGGAAACAGAAATTATGCTGAATGAAATTACGACTTCTTGCATAGAAACTGTCAAAAAACTAGCTTCCTTAAAAAATCTGTTTGAACATTTTATGAGTGATAAAATGGGGTATTTGCATAAGCACTCACTGCTGATTGGATATTTGACCTCTCTGGCTGCACTTCGAATGAAATGGAATACCGATTCATCTCTACAAAAAATAACTTTTTCTGCAATTTTGCATGACTGTGTTCTAAAAAGTTCAAAAGAGGCGATGATTGATTCTATGGCTGAAATTGAAGCGGCAGACTTGTCAAAACAAGATAAACAAAGAATTAAAATGCATGCGCTAGAAGCTTCTGAAATGGTGAGAAATATGAAGGACATTCCTCCTGATGTTGATTCCATTATTCTAACCCATCATGAACGTCCAGATGGGCAAGGATTTCCAAGGGGTCTTTTGGCCACTCAGGTTTCACAAATTGCGGCATTATTTATTATTGGAGAAACATTTGTTAATAATATTTACGATAAGATGCTCAATCGAGATCAATGTTTAAAAATGATTGATAAAATGAAAGGAACGTTTGATAAAGGTAATTACCGGACACCTTATTACGCTTTCAAGGAAATGCTTGAGACTTATTGCAATTAGATGGAGTAAATATGGGCGAATCGGACATGATGGCCTTTTTTTTGGAAGATGTGCTTGATATGTTACAAACATGGGAAAGTGAATGTCTGGCATTGGAAAAAGATTCCAATAATCCTGATTTTAATGAATTGTTTAGAATTGCCCATAATATTAAAGGCTCTTCTAAAATGGTGGACTTGGGGAAGTTTGGTGATTTTATCCATAGAGTGGAAGATGTTATTGATTTGCTTAGAAAAAAACAAATTGATTTTAATTTGACTCACGTAGAATTATTTTTGGATGTACACTCATTTATTGAATCTTGGCTAGAAGGTCTAAGCCGAGATAAAAGTTTCTTCCCAGTAGATGAAGGTCTTGAGCATAGGATTAGTGCAATTAAGAATACTGTCAATATAAAAATATCAACGCCGGAGAATACCAATAATCAAGCGACCACACCCGACCCAATAGACCAAAATGATCAAATAGCCAATGAGCAAGGGGAAGCAATGGAAATTATTATTCATAAGAATCTGACGATTGCTAATATGAGCGAAATTTTGCAGGAAAATAAATTTGAAAAGGGTGAAACATACTTAGTGGTAATTGAAAGTGATGTGCTTGATACCGCTGGTATACAATACTTAATTTCATTAAAAAAAACTAAGGATATCCAGGTTAATTTTAAAATAACTAAACGGGAATCTTTAGACACTTTGGCTAGATTGGGATTAGAAGGGATGGTGTTATGAGTAATATTTTTATGGTGGGAGTGGATGACTCTAAAATTAATCGATTGATTTACGAAGAAGCCGCGAAACTGGTAGCCGCTGAATGTTTATTAGCAGAAGACGGGCAAGACGCATTAAATAAAATCAATGAGGTTGTTAAAACTGGCCATATTCCTACGATTATTTTTACGGATATTCACATGCCTAATATGAATGGGATTGAATTAATAGAGAAACTAAAAGCGAATCCTAAAACTAAATTTATCCCTATTATTGTTTTAACTACGGAAAGGGACTACGAAATAAAAATTCAAGGGAAAAATTTTGGTGCAGCTGGATGGATAACCAAACCTCTTTCGCCCGATGAAATCGCAAGCGTAATTAAGAAGTTTCTAAAAATATAAATATTAAGGGGCAACAATATATGGGATCTAACGATTTAGATACAAAACTTAAAAAAATATTTGCTGAGGAATGTAGCGATTTTTTGACCTCGCTTGAAAATCAAATGCGATTTCTAGAGGATAATATTGATGATGTAGACATGTTGGCACCAGTCATTAATGAAGTCTTTAGAATTGTGCATTCGTTAAAGGCTTCTGCAGCTACTTTGGCCTACGATAATATGACAGAATTTGTGCATGCTTTTGAGAGTGTGTTGACAGAAGCTAAAGACAAAAAGTTGATATTAAATAAAGACAATCTGGGTACAATGTATGAAGCCGTGAATGTAATGCGAGATGGTTTTTCAGATTTAATAAATAATGAAAAAGATGTTGGGCCACTATCAAATACTAAGGTTTTTAAAAAATTAAAAAATTTAGTAGGTAATGAGGAAATTACACCACCTTCCAAGCAACCATCCTCTTTGGTCAGTGAATCTAGTGGGGATACTTACCGGTATTATCAGTTTATCATTCGATTTGACGTGGATTTACTAGCGACAGGAACTGACCCGTTGATGTTTTTCAGAGAGATTGAAGAATATGGGGATATTGTATCCACTACAGCCTCAACCCAGGCCATTCCTGAGATTGATAAGTTTGATTATGAAAAACTTTATATATCTTGGGAATTGGTAGTTAAAACCCAAGAAATGCCTGAAGAAATTATGAATATTTTTATGTTTGTTAAATCAAAAAGCGATATCAGGTATGAGGATGTCACTGGCAGGTATTTAAATAACGGTACTGAAAAAATCAATATCGATAAAAGACTAGGTGATATTTTAATAGAAAAAGGTAAAGTTTCAGAAGAAGATGTCAAACGTGCCGCCAGTGAGCAAAAAAAACTTGGCGAGATTCTGGTAGAAAAAAAGAAAGTTTCCAAAAAAGATGTAGATGAGGCGTTGGATGCTCAAAAAGAGGCAAGAAAACTAATTCCTACTACTGTCAGAGTTGACATTAAAAAATTGGATAGTCTGGTCAATTTAGTTGGTGAATTAGTCATTACTGAATCAAGGCTTCGAACTTTGTCCGAAGAAATAGCGGATAAAAAACTGCAACGACTGATGCATTCAAAATGTGAAGAAACATCTCGGATTATTAATGATCTGCAAGAGAGAATTATGAGTACGAGAATGGTGCCTGCGGATATCGTGTTTTCTCAATTTCATAGACTCGTGAGAGATTTATCTGGAAAGATGAACAAAAATATTCGGTTGGTTTTAACTGGACAGGAAACCGAACTGGATAAAAATATAATTGAAAAAATCAATAATCCGCTTACTCATTTGGTTAGAAATGCCATTGATCATGGTATTGAAAATGAATCAGAACGAAGACACAATGGTAAAAATCCCCAGGCCTTGATTCAACTTAAGGCCTATCAAAAAGAAGGAGCGGTTTTTATTGAAGTAGTTGATGATGGAAAAGGACTTGATCGAGAACGAATTATTCAAAAAGGTATAGAAAAGGGACTTATTCAAAAAGATGAAATAATGACAGATGACCAGATTTTCGCCTTAATCATGGCACCTGGTTTTTCCACGGCCAAAGAGGTGACAGATGTGTCAGGCAGAGGGGTTGGACTTGATGTCGTTAAAAAAGCAATCGGGGAGTTACATGGACAAATCAATATTAAAACTGAAAAAGACGTTGGTACGACTTTTATTATCCGGTTACCACTCACTCTAGCTATAATTGAAGGTCTTTTATTTACGGTGGGAAAACAAAAATTTGTTATTCCACTTTTATCAGTAGATGAAACCATTAGGCCTAAAGCAAAAAGTATTAGAACAATAGAGGGTAAAGGCGAATACATGGACGTACGTGGTAAACCTAATACTTTGATAAAATTATTTGAAGTTTTTAAAATTAATGATGCTAGTGAAAAGCCCGAAGAGTCAATTGTATTAAATGTTACGGTGGATCACAAACAATATTCGTTCTTGGTGGATGATATCATTGGCAAACAACAAGTAGTATTAAAAAGTCTTGACGATAACTATGGTAATGTGGAGGGATTTGCGGGGGCCACTATCCTAGGTGACGGTAGTATTGCTCCTATCGTTGAACCTGGTGAATTAGTAAAGCTTTACAAAAAAACTGAAATTTTAATACAAAGAAAAAATATTAATGTTGAAGCTGCTCGTTGAAGCAGTATTACACAGGGGTAACATATGAGTTTAGAAGATAAAAAAGAAGAAAAAAAAGTAAAACAAGCCGATATAAAAGAAGCACTTATGAATCTTTTAAATTCGTCGGCCACTGGTGGCAATCAATTTGTCACTTTCTCCATTGGCAGTGAGGATTATGGAATTGATATTAAAAAAGTGCAAGAGATTACTGCCTTTAAAGATTTGACTGTATTACCCAACACTCCCAATTATATAAAGGGGATTTTAAATTTACGTGGCAATGTTATCCCCATCATGGATCCTCGGGTGCGCTTTGGATTGGAAGAAAAAACTTTTGATAAAAAATCCGTTATTATTATTTTTAAAAGCAATAACAAAACGATTGGCATGATTGTTGATAAAATCAGTGATGTCCTTACGATTGACAAGGAAAATATTGAAGATACTCCAGAAATGGCCATGAATATAGATACTTCGCTACTAAGCGGGGTTGGCAAGGTGGGAGATAAGTTCGTTATAATCTTAAGTATTGACAAAATTTTAACCAACAAAGAGATCGATAGTTTATCAAGTAGTAAAAACTCAGACTTACAAGATAACAAAGAAGCATAAAAATAATATGTATCAAATAACTGACTCGGAATTTAATACGCTTAAGGAATTAGTTCTTAAAACTTTAGGTATTAGATTGTCAGACAGTAAAAAGGTTTTGGTTATTTCCCGTTTTTCTTCCAAATTAAGAGATCTCGGAATAAACACTTTTCAAGAATATATAAGCTACCTAAATGAATGTGCAGAACCTGCTCGTGAGATGGAAGATTTGATTAATCGGATTACCACCAATGAAACTTCTTTTTTTAGAGAATTTAAGCATTTCGAGTATATGACTGATGTGTTACTACCCCATATCCAAAATGAAAAAAAAAACAGATCCGATACTAAGGAAATGAGGATATGGAGTAGCGCTTGTTCCAGCGGAGAGGAACCATATTCAATCGCTATGACCATGAGCGAATATAATGAACAAAATCCTCCCATTAAATTTAAAATTCTAGCAACGGATGTGAATACCGAAGTTTTGGAAGAAGCTTATCACGGGATATACGATGAAAAGAATTTAGGTAAACATGTACATGCTAATAAATATTTCAAATATTTTGATAGATTAAGTGATGGAAAAATAAAAGTAAAAGATAGTCTAAAGAGTAAAATTTCTTTCAGAAGATTAAATTTAATGGATCAGCGCTATCCGATAAAAGAACAGATGGATCTTATATTTTGTCGTAACGTTATGATTTATTTTAGCGAAGAGATGAAGTCTCATGTGTTAAAGATGTTCTACAACTATTTGAAAGACACAGGAACGCTGTTTGTCGGGCATAGTGAGAATCTGTTTATGTATAAAGATATTTATAAGTTTCAACAAAACACAATTTATTCAAAAGTGTTGTAGGTGTTGTAATGAAAAAGATGTACGATGCAAGATTTAAAGTGGATGTTTATTTTATTGGACAGGGCGAATTTTTTGTTTCTAATCAAAGCGAAATAATCAGTACCACGCTGGGATCGTGTATATCTGCTTGTATCTTTGATCCCCATGCCAAAGTTGGTGGGATGAATCACTATATGCTTCCTGGACCAACTATGGAAGTTGAAGATCTAGTATTTGGTAAAGCGAAATATGGAATTAATTCCATGGAAATGTTAATAAATGAAACCCTTAAGGCAGGTGCTCAAAGAAATAGGTTGAAAGCTAAAATGTTTGGTGGGGCCAATATGTTTGGTTTTACCACAGAAAGTGAACGGATATCAGTGGGAGAACAAAATATAGCATTTTGTAAAGAATATCTGGCCCAAGAAGGGATACCAATCATCAACAGAGATGTGGGGCTTGATCATGCGAGGAGAGTTTATTTTGATACGACCACCGGACATGTAAAGTTATTTCGCATAGGTAAGGATAAAAAAGATCAAATTATCCTGGAAGAAACTAAATATAAAAAGACCATTGAACTACAAAAAGAAAAAACGTTTGAAGATAAAACAGATAAGATTACATTCTTTTAAACAGGTAGATATACATGGTAAAAAAAGTTTTAATTATTGATGATTCAGCCTTAATTAGAGAGGTGCTCAGTAATATAATTAATAGTTTTCCAGATTATGAAGTTGTGGGGACCGCCCAAGATCCTCATGTCGGTGCTGAAAAAATCATGAGTTTAAAGCCCGATGTGATTACCCTTGACATCGAAATGCCCAAGATGGATGGGCTCACTTTTTTAGAAAAATTAATGCGTTTGCACCCTATGCCGGTACTTTTAATTTCTTCACTAACTGCGAAAAATTCTCATCTGGCCCTTAAAGGTCTAGAACTGGGAGCGGTTGATTATATTCATAAACCCACGGCGGCGATTCAAGATAACATGGGAAATTTGAAAGATGATATTAAAGATAAACTAGATGCTTGCGTAACCTCTAAAGTCAAGCAATTAAAAATTACTAAAATAGAAGTTGAAAAAAAATATTCCACCGATGAAGTTTTGTTGAAAAAAAACAAAAAAATTGACTTTCTTACCACTGAAAAAGTAATTGCGATTGGAGCATCCACTGGCGGTACCGTAGCTTTGTCTAAACTATTACCTGAATTACCGACGGAACTACCAGGAATTGTAGTAGTTCAGCATATGCCTGAAGGATTTACTAGGTCATTTGCCCAGAGGTTGAATAATGACTGTCATATGCTAGTTAAAGAAGCAGAAGATAATGACACAATACTTTCAGGACAAATCCTTATTGCTCCTGGTAATAGACATATGCTTGTAGAAAGAAGTGGAACAAGATATTATGTAAAACTAAATGATGGTCAATTGGTAAACCGTCATAAACCATCCGTGGATGTACTTTTTAGAAGTGTTTCACAAACCGCCGGTCCCAATGCCCTTGGCATAATTCTCACAGGGATGGGCGATGATGGTGCTAACGGTTTGTTAGAAATGAAAGATGCGGGTGCATATACACTTGGGCAAGATGAGAAAAGCTCAACAGTGTACGGAATGCCCAAAGTAGCTTTTGAAAGAGGTGGTGTCATAAAACAAATGTCACTGGATGAAATTAAAAAGTATTTAATGAATAAAAACTTTATGAATGAGGATAAAAAATGATTAAAAGACCTTACAAATTATTAGTGATTGATGATGAAGAAGCTTTGTTAAATATTCTTAAACAATATCTTGAACAAAAATACCCCGATATTTTACAGGTTTTTGTCACACCTAACCCTTTAACCGGTTTGGAAATAGTTAAAAACGAGGACATCAATATTGCTTTTGTAGATCTATCAATGCCCGAAATGAGCGGTGATAAAGTTTTAAGAGAAATCAAAAACATGAAGCAAGAGTGTGAGGTTATCATCCTAACTGGTTCTTCTTCCTTCGCCCTGTGTTCAGCATGTTTTTATGACGGTGCACTTTCATATTTAAAGAAGCCCTTTGATTTTGATGAATTAGAAAATGTCGTTAATATGGCCGTACAAAAATTTGATTATTGGTCGAGAATTATTAATAAAGTAGTTGATACTAGAAAAGAATAAAAACAAGCTAAATTGAGGAGTTTAAATTGGAACTAGTTAAACGTGGTGCCCTTATAGTTTATGCAAAAGAAAAAATGCTCAATTGGGTTAACCATTTGGATACTTTTGCAAATGAACCATTAAACATTGAGGAGATCAATGCTGAACCCACAGTTTTTTTAATTCCGGAGTATGAAGATGAAGAAATTGCATTTTTATATATCGAAGAAAATAAAAACATCATATTTAAAAACTTGTTGTATGAATGGAATGAAAACGAGGAAATTAACTTAGATTTTTCAAAAGAAAATTTTTATGATTGGTTTGATTTTCTGCCTACTCCTATTGTCAACGATTTGGTGAATACCAATATAATCAAAGAAACTATCTAGTATTACAATGAAAGCGGCAAAAATATATTATTCAAACGAAGTGAAAATGGCCATTGGTCAAAGGCTGCCTATAGTGGCGTTGGAATCTACCATTATTGCTCATGGACTTCCTAAGCCTCAAAATCATTTGCTGGCCAAAGAATTGGAAGACATTGTTAGAAGTTATGGTGCAGTTCCGGCCACTATCGCCATTATCAAAGGGGATTTAAAAGTAGGCTTAGAAAGCGCAGAGCTGGAATATATAGCACTATCAAACGAAGTGTCCAAGGCAACTAGTGGAGACATTGCATATGCAATGCTGAAAAAACAAACTGCCGCTACAACTGTTTCCTCTACCATGTTTATCGCAAATTTGGCAGGCATAAAAACTTTTGTGACTGGCGGTATTGGAGGGGTGCATTTGGGAGTAACTGAGACATTTGATATTTCTAGGGATTTAGAACAACTAGCTACTACCAAAATGATCGTAATATGTGCGGGGGCAAAATCAATTCTAGACCTGTCAAAAACTCTTGAATACTTAGAGACCAAAGGTGTATTGGTGATGGGATATGGCACGGATGATTTTCCGGCATTTTATTCAAGCACTAGTGGTCTTAAAATAAAGCAAGTTTTAAATCTCCCAGAAGAAATCGCTGACCTTGCTAAAATTCATTGGAGCTTGGGCGCTTCCGAATCAGTGTTAGTGTGTAATCCTATTGCTAAGGAACATGAGATTGAATTAAATGAACTTAAACCTATTATTGAGGATTTGATGGTGGAAGCTAGGACGCAAAATATAGCTGGTAAAGAACTGACTCCTTTTCTATTAAAAAGACTTCGAGATAAGACGAACCAAAGAAGTCTAAACGCCAATATTGCTCTGATAAAAAGTAATGTACATCTTGGCGCAAACGTTGCAATATGTTTAAAAAAGTAAAATCTTAAATATCGGGGAAGAATATTTATGATGTCTATGATTGAGCTAATGAATTTAAAAGAATTTGTTAAGCAATTAATTGATCAAGAGATTAATCAAAAAGATCATTTAACCAAAAAAGTGTTCCAGTATTATCCACTTGAAGTAGCTAAAAATATTATCAATAAAATTGAAAAAGGTGAGGATGTTTCATCCGTAGTGGCCGCTTTTTTAACTTGGGATGAAAACAAGAAGATAAGCTACGGCAACGTTAAATGGCTGGAGTGACAAGTTAGTAGATCCTTTTTTCAGGGATTACCCCTCTAATCCCTCCCCGGGGATCATCAACGTCATCAACATATCGGGGAATTATATGCACATGTGTATGAAAAATGGTTTGGCCAGAGATCCGTCCTACGTTAACCCCCACGTTGAAACCATCTGGTTTTAGATCATCGGATAGCATCTTCTTGCATTTTTGTAATAAATCCCAAATGGATTCCATTTCTTCATCAGTGCATTCAAAAAAATTATCAAAATGTCTAAAAGGAATTATGAGCATATGTCCGCTACTGACTGGAAATGTATCGTAGATTGCAAAGCATAAGTCATTTTTTAAGGCCATATCAATGTCTCTTATTTTACAAAAAGCACATTTTAAAGAATCATTATTCATGGATTGACCTATATTTTATAAATTTTTTTAAGTTGCTTAGTGATTTTTTGCCTGTCATCTTTGTCTAAAAAAAGATATTTTAAATTCTTTTTTTTATCAAGCAGCTCCAATTCATAACAAATGAGCCGTTGTTCCAGCAGCTCTTTGTCTGTAATATTAAAATTTTTGGTTAATTTTTTATAATTGGAGAAATCTCTCATCTGGTTTACCTAACAAATTAAATGCTAAAAATTATGACTTAGTTTAATTATGATTAAAAAAGGTCATAAAGAAAAGAAAAACAAGCTTGACTAAATAAGGCGGAAAAAAGTAAATTTTATACATGTAATTTAATTTAAAGAGGGGACTATGGATATTAACACATTTCTGAGAGAGAAAAGACTAAAAGAAGAACTAAAAAACAAAGATAATAAAAAAAAGAATCAACAAAAAGATAATTTTCAAGAAAAATGCATGGACATTATTAATAAAATTATCGAAATAGACAAAGAGAAAGGTTTGGCCCTCAAAAACGTGTTCACTTCGTCCTACAGTAATGTAAATATTCAAAAAAAGAAGCTTTTGGGATTCTATGGACAAATTGTTAATGAATACAAAACGTTAAAAATGAGCATTCCTACCGAAATTTCACAAGAAGTGCAGAAAGTGGCCAATGTTATTGAGGAAAAAATGGGTGAAATTAAAGAGCAAGTTGAAGCCAAAGTAATGGATAAATTAGATAAAGCAGTTAAAGTAATGAAAAAAGTTAAAGCGGCGAAAACAGTTAAGAAAGTTACTAAGGCTAAAACAACCAAAGTTGTGAAAAAGAAGTCTACTAAAGTGGTTGCTAAGAAAAAAGCCACTCCTGTGGTCAAAACCGCTAAGAAGGTTTCCAAAGCTACCAAAAAGAAAAAATAGCACAGAAAAAATTATTTTACTGTTGGAAGACCTTGTTTTCGCCAGGATCTTAGCCCATCTTTTAAAAAATAAGGTGAGAGAAAGTCCATTTCAAGCATCATTAGAGCAGTGGTAAATGAATCATCATCGGTGTCGGAGTATAGCAAGTAGATTTCATTTCGGTCCAGTTTGTAGATTTCATAATTAAAGTCATTGTGAAGAAAATTAATGTTGCGAGCACCTTGAATATGACCAGTTTTAAATATAGACGGTTCTCTTAGATCGATTATAAAAATTTTTTCGGCATGTAAAGTAATGTAATTGTAAGCTTCAGTAGCGGTTAATCCATATGTGTCATAATCAAGGCTGCATAAATCTTTGGCCAGAACAATCGGAACAACGGTGGTTATCACAGTTGCAGAGCATACAACTGTGATTAAAATATTTTTTAAAAAAGTAAAAACTTTAAATTGCAAAGTGACCGTCCTTAATGATGTTGATGGTTCTTCCGTTAGCGCAATAACCATCAACATTTAGTTCTTTTGAGCCAACCATAAAATCCGTATGCAAAAGACTCATGTTACAACCAATGGCATCGAGTTCCTCTTTGGTCATTTGCCCACAGTTTTTAAGTGCTGCCGTAATGCCTCTGCCTAGGGCGATATGGCAACTAGCATTTTCATCCAGCAAAATAGAGTGAAAAATGGTATTGGTTTTGCTGATTGGAGATGATAGGTCGACCAACGCAACTTCACCGAGATATCTTGCTTGGTGATCAATTTCAAAATATTTATTGAGGCTTTCAATATTTTTAGTAGCCTTATAATTAACAACTTGTCCGTTATGGAACTCAAACCAAGCATTTTCTACATATTTTCCAAGAACTAAAACTGGTCTGGTGATTAAAATACATCCAGAAGTCTTATGGTAATCTGGGGTAGTAAATATTTCTTCAGTGGGTAAATTGGGATTAAAAGGCACCCCTTGAGCATCTTTAAAGCATCCCCCTGCCCATGCAGAGTGTTTAGATAAATGGATTTTTAAGTCTGTTTGTGGGCCCTGGAAATGTAAATATTCCAAATTAAACTGCTCTAATTTTGCAATTCTTCTTTCTAACATTTCGTTGTGTTTTTGCCAGGCCAAAGTAGGATTTTCTTGATCTAAGCGTAAAATGGGAATCAAAGTTTCCCATAGCTTCCTCGTGTTATCGTTGGACCCATCGGAGCCATAAATTTTTTCGGCCCATTTACGGGTTGGAACGGGGGCAATAGTCCAGTGGCAATTGCCATTCATATAGGCACCAAATAGCGGAGAGAATTTCTCACGGTAAGCTTTTTCTATTATAGCATTTTTGGATTGATCTAGTGATTCATAGGCATCGGGATCAGATGATCCTTCTAAACGAATGAACGCCCATTTTTCTCTTATGTGTGTTTCAATTTCATGTTCTAAATAGCTAGGAGTGAGGTTTAAATATTGTTCATTTTGATATTTTACTCTATTGGTTAGGTCCGTGGGAGGAGTTAGCTCAGTTTTAATAATGGCAGCATTATTCTGGTAAGCAACTTTTTGCAGGATAGTTGCAAAATCCCAGTGACAAGCGTCGCCTTTGATTACTAAATTTTGTTCACTTTGCAGATTAATACCGACTTTGAGGATTAGCCTTGCGTATTTTTCCAAAATATTTTCATTCATATTTCGTAGATACTTTGAAAATTTTTAAATGTAAATATTTAAACAATACTACTTAAATAGTGAGCGTGACCGGGGTATTCATATAAACAGATATCATTGGCAATATTTAGATGACTGAGATAGTAAGGCTGGTTGTACAAATATATCGATGATAAGTTTTCTTGCAATTCATATTGCCAACATAAAGGTACTCAGGTCCATTTAAAGTGATTTTATTCTCAGTAGTCTTCGTGGACAAAATTTCATTTAATTTCGCATAATTTAAGTCAAAATAGTCATTTTTATTCTTATAAAGTTCGATAGTTAAACCTGATTTATTGCTAATATATGAAAAAGATTTTATAAGCAGCTTACCTCTGTTTTTGTCGTTAGAACCGTTATGGATTAAAAAAAGTTTATTTTTCTCAAATAACAGTGATTCTTGAATAAATTGATTGATATTTTTTTTAAGAAGAGTTTTTTCTTTATTTTCAACTTGATAGATGTATTCTTTATCTAATTTGTAGGTCCCCCAAACCGCGTGATTCATCTCATAGATGGCCACTATTTCTAGGTTGAGGGGAGTCGTTGAATATGCTTTTTGGGGGTAAGGAATTGATTTCATTCCTATACAAAGGGATAAAAGCATAACTAAAAGTGATCTAACTATTACTTCCATATGATCCTTTTAACTAAATAAAACAAATAAATGATTCTACTAAATGTAATTAACACGAAATAATGCGTTGGGTCAATAAGGTGAGTATTTTTTTCCTTAACTGGATTTGAAAGCTGGTTAGCAAAATTTTCCGTTAGGTAGTTTGCCTAAAAATTCAGTATGATACTAACATAAAGAACCAAATGATAAGAAAAGGTAGAATTGATGAGTAAGACTATACTGCTTGGAAAAGATATGCTTCAGATGGATATCTATTCCCTAAATCTTCGTGCTTTTGTTGGTACCGAAGTCACTATCCTCAACACCGCAGATAAAGTTAGACAATTTTTAAATTTAGATAATTCCGTAGACATAATTATCAGCGTTAATAAGTCCGCAGATGAAGAACTGGCCTTAGAAGTTTTAAAAGTTGTTAAGGAAAAAAAACTAACAATTCCGGTTTGTTCCATTGGGGAAGTTTCAGAATCAGAAGGGATTTACCATATTTTCAACAAAAATTTAGAGCTTAAAGAATTGGTGAGATTTTTGGCAAAATTTTTTGATGTAACTGCTAAAAATATGGTTACTCTCAACGTCGGAGAATTTTATCCAATACCTATTAACTATTTTATAGGCTTAAAAAATATGACCGATGTTTATACCAGGGTCAATCTCGCTGATGGCAGTTATCAGTATGATAAAAAGTGTCGAAAAGATGAAACTTTTGATCAAGGGCTTTTAGAAGAATATATGATCAAGGGCCTTAAAAACTTATATATTCCATCTCTGGATCGTTTGAAATTTACCAATTTTTTTACAACTCAAACATTTGACCGATTAACCTCTGAAAATTTATCGGCCCATGAGCGGATTGGTATTACTGACATGGCGATGCATATGACGGCTAAAGAGATAAAATCTATTGGGCTCAATGCACATACATCCATAATGGCAAAAACCTGTATTGAATCTATTGAAAAAACTATTAAGGACTACCCCAAACTTACTAATTTATTAAATAGATTATTAAAATCGCCTGAATCATGGACTTATAAATACTGTCAGATTTTAACTTACGTAACCAATCACATGGTCGGTAAAACTGAATGGGGTTCCAAAGAACAAGTTGAAAAATTGAATTTTGCTACGTTCTTTCAGGATTTAGAGTTTCTAGCATATGATTTGGATGCTGAAAAACTAATTCCTATTTTGAACAATGATGACTTAATTGAGGCATTGAATAATGGTTTAAGCGAAGAAGAAAAAGAAATTATTGAAAAACATGCTGCCACGGCATCTGAGTTAGTGAAGGATTTACCGGTAACGCCCTTTGAAGTGGATGTTATTATAAAACAGCATCATGGTAGTTATAATGGCATTGGCTTTCCAGAAGATATTCAGGGAAATATTTCTCATTTGGCCCAATTGTCTATGGTGGCACAAGATTTTACCAGAGAATTAATGCGGATTTATAAACCCGATCAATTTAATCCAGGTAAATTAGTCAAAAAAATACAATTAAAGTATAAAAAACAGCGAATGAAAAAATTTGTTGAGTCGCTTGAGTCCATTACTTTTTAAAAAGAGTGGTTAAAAAGTCTAAATCCAACCTGTAATAAATTTTTTTGAACCAGGAAATTTTGCCAGGATTGATTCGTTGCCATAAGGTATGATTATTTTTTTGGATTGATTTTACTTGGCCTTTCCTTTTAAGCATTTTTAAAGCGAGATCCAAGTCCTGTAAATCCAGATTCCCCACTTCTTTTAATTCTACATCATTGATATTAAGAATAATTTCCCCTTTATCTATGGGCCTATAAAATGATAGTTTTTCTATTATAATCTTTTCCAGTAAACTCATTTCATTATTTTAACAAAGGTAAATACAACATGGTATCTAAAATCATTATAATTCTGTTAATTATAGGGTGTACCAGTATCAAGCGAGAATGTTCTCAGTATGCTCATAAAATCAATTACCAGATAGTGGATATTAATCAAGATGCTCAAATATCTCAAACTGAGTTTTTTGAATATATGAAACATTTGTTTGGCGCCCTTGATAAAGATTCGAACAACATTTTAACTACTAATGAAATTTACCCCCGTTCCAGGTGCACTCAATAATTTCTATCTTTATTGCGGGAGGTAATTTTTTCAATAGACTTGAGCGTAGTGGATGTAGACGTTATAAATTGCATCTATGCTAAACCCTTTAATTTCATGTGAGATATTATGATTCAAGGAACATTTATAAAACTGGCCGTGTTTATGTTGCTGATTTTTACGCAAACCTTTTTGCTTCGTGCAGGAGAAGTGGATAATTATTTGGCGTGGGAAAAAGATATTCCAGATCATTATAAATTATTCAATCAATTTTTAAATAATAGAATCAGAAATACTGTGGAAAAAATTAATTCAGCAATAGAAAATGGCAGCGAGCATGCACCCATGTATCAAAATTGCGAAAATATATCTATGGAAATTATTAAGAAACTGGGCACGAATTATTGGGGACTGGCAGCCCTTAATGCAGAGTTTGAATTATGGGCCCAGGATAATCATTTGATTGACAGTTATCCGGTCAATTCTACTACTAATGATGAAATGAGAAAAATTAGTTTGTATGGACCTTCCCCTTCATTTATGGAAAGTTTTTTCTTATCAATTGATAGAGTGGTAAATGTTGGAGGTGTCTATTTTGGAACGGACAAATTAAGTCATTTTACCGGATCAGGGTATCTTTATTATGGCAATTATCTAAAAGCTAAAAAGCAAGGTAGAAGCCATATTGATGCCATTAAATACGCTGTCAAACAGGGTTATAAGATGGAGTGCGGAATTATAGGAATTAAGTCAACCGGAGTATTTTCTTACGCTGATTTAGAAGCCAATTTTCAAGGCATGCTAATGTCCATTGATATGTGTGAAGGTGTAAATCCCTATTTGTACCGCGATGGTAATAAATGGATCGTAACCCAGAATGTTGATTTTAGAAATTATGTAAATCCTTACTGGGATGAATCTTTTAACATTTCTGGTTATACCCCCAAAAGAGTAAAGAAAATGCTTCAGATGATCAAAAAAAATAGATATTGCGATCTCTTACATAGTGATTGGGTTGCCAACCAACAGGCTTATTACAAGCATTTATTAACTCAAGCACGTCCCTTTTTAAGAAATCATCCAAGGCTTGTGCCATATTCTGTAGAGCTAATAAATAAAATGCAAAAGAACGATCAAACGTTGCATAACTTATTACGCAAAAATAAGATTTTCTCACAAGAGAAATATGAATTAAAGCAATTATGTGAACAGTTAAATACTGCTAACTAATCCTTTATTTATATTCTTCGTGTGCCTTTAAAATTCTTTCAAATATTTCATTTATACTCATACTATCAAGTGCGTGAGGTGTAATTTTATTTGGCAACACGGGTGGTAATCTATCAATGTTAATATTTAGTTTAATATCTTTATTGGCCTTGACCTCATCAACTTTTTTGATTGGTGTAAAATGTGGTGCCGTGATTAGTATATGAGGATATTCATCGAGTATTTTTCTGATACATAAAACAATATCACAAAAACGATCAAGCTCTTTTTTACTAAACGATTCAGTGGGTTCGATCATAAGCCCAAAGGCTTCTGGGAATGCTACGGTAGGAGCATGTACTCCAAAGTCCAAAAAGAGTTTGCCGATTTGTGGAATAATATTGGTGCGAGGAATTCCGATTTTTTGAATACGATCAAAGTCTTCTTTAGTGAGAGTTAGGATAAATTCATGCATTCTTGGAATTGCTTGTGTATTTTCGGGTAAGGTCGGAAATGCTTTACCTAGTCTATGAAAGAGATATCTGGCAGACAGTACCGCTATAGAGGACATTTTGATAACACCTTCTGTACCTAGCGCT
>Ga0208957_1000108_pt1 | contig 69723 bp, 87 predicted proteins | sample RifOxyA1_FD_184029 | JGI IMG/M metagenome (GOLD analysis project Ga0208957, IMG submission 184029) | Groundwater microbial communities from Rifle, Colorado - Rifle Oxygen_injection A1 (SPAdes) | ecosystem: Environmental > Aquatic > Deep subsurface > Groundwater | place: Rifle, Colorado, United... | reverse complement strand
TAACAATAACTAAACCAATTATAATAAATATTGCAACCTGTCCTTTTTTTCCAAAACCTAATTCACACTCTTTCATTATTTTTATACGATATTCTCATTTATAAATATTTCACCTCAGAAAAATAAATTAACGAACGATAGATATCTTTTCACAAGTTCTTTCGTTATCCCAAATGTCTCTACAAATTATATGATATGTAAATCCTTCTGTAAAAGAAAGTTGATGATTCACGTCATAAACCGAACCCATTTTCTGAGCATTATCAAAATTAAAATTACAATCATCTGTACTATAAGCACATTGAGCTAGTTCATTAGTAATCATCTTTAAACTATTCGCTTCAGTATATTTTATCAAAATAATTGGTGCATCATCGTCAGTGTCAAGAGAAAAACTACCTTCCGCACTAACAGAATTTCCTGCATCGTCGCTACAACCAACTTTCAAAATATAATTTCCCTCAGGGATCTGGCTTAAAGTTTTAACATGAGAAATTGAGTCTGCATTTCCCAAAGAATTACCATAAAAATTTTCCAACAATCCATATATACAATCGCTCTTTCCTCCATAAGCCCCACCAGAAGTATCGACGCTAATCACCAAAGGATTTTCCGAATTAACTGGAGAATATCTCACAAAAGGCGTCCCAAGAATTTCAGTCGAATCAATTTTCATAGAATCAATTAAAAGAGGAGAAGCACTTTGTTTAATTGTAACAATAGTTTCTTTATCCTGAACATTTCCATTTTTATCTGAACATTTCAAATAAACTTTATTTTCTGCATTCGCCAATCCTTGAATTAATATATTTGGGCAAGAAAAGGAATCATCTTCACATCCAAAAATATTTTCATCAGGCAAATCTTCAAAAATTGCATCGGGATTTAAACTATAACGGCATTGCTTTCCAATTTCATCCAAGGTAATTTCCAAAGTAACACTATCTTCCAAAACTCCATCTTCTCCAAATTTCAAAAAATAATTATTTTTTAAAACGTCAAATTTTTCCGCCGAGCCAGTATCAATTTCAACTTTTTGAATTTTTGGAGCTCTTGTTTCAGCTTCGGGTTTAACGCAATATGTAATTTCTTTGGCATCATAATTGGAAATTTGGTTTGCCCCCATACATTTCACATAAACAGAATATATTTTTTCTTCACTTTCTGGAGGAAGCGCATTCATTTTTATTTTAAATTCAGTTTCCCAAGCTTGAGGCGTAGCATAAAATTCCATATTTTCATAAGAAATATATTCCTCAAAATCATATTTACAAATAGAACGAAGTTCCTGCTCATTTGTAATCTCCACATTAAAAGTTAATTCAGCACCACCCTCAACACAGGCATCTCCGCCTTCTTTTGTAAGTTTAACAATTGGTTCCTCATTTCTATTTAATTCTGTATTCAAAACACAAATTTTTTCTTGATATTCCGGACCAAGACCTCCAACCTCTAAATAATTCGCCAAGTCTCCAACAATTTCAATCTCCTCACTCTCCGCAAATTCATCAATACTAACTTCTGGAAGAATCACACAATTTGCCCCCAAGCTTTCACATTTATATTCCGTGCAAGGAATAATTTCTTCATTACATTTTTTACAATCAGAATCTTCAGCAATAGGCGGGCTCCAAGGGTAACAATAAGCTTTTACAGGTTGAGGATAATATCCCTTCGGATTAGTAGTCCAAGTGCTATATCCTTCCTGGTGGCTTGCTCCTCGATCTAAATCAATGTTTGGATTAATTTTAATCAATTCTGTCGGATAAAAAATCCCCGCAGTTGGTTCTGGAGTTTGAAAGTCAGGAGTATTTTTTTCAGCATACTCTTCTGCCCCCCTTCCAACAAAATTTTCAATTAGGTCATTATCTAACTCTAAACTATCTCCTTCATTATTATTTTTTATCCCCTTAAAAAAACTTTCATAATCATAGATTGAACCACTTGTAGCTACACTTTTAAACGAAGGAGATAATTTATCTCCTGGACCACTAATAAAAATTAAATCTTCATTATATCCTTTTTCTAATTCTGTATTAATCCATCTTCCGCAATCTCCAAACGCTGTGCACAAGTTATTAAATTCATAAGGGTAAATCCAGTTTGAACAAAACTTATTTTTTTCTTTAGAGGTTCCATCTTGCACATATAATGGACAACTTTCGTAAACCATTCCACAAACGTTTTCTTTTGTTATTTGTCCGCTAACTTCTGTCACTGCTTCATCCAAACTTTCAACCCTCTCAGGAGTTATATCAAATCCTATTGGAACTTTTGCAACACAAACATCATAAAGAATATGTTCAGAATCTCCCCCGTGTCTTTCTGTTATCGCAACTTTTTCAACACGGCAATCAACATTTTTTAAACAATCTTCAACATTATCAATTCCATAACACAAACCCCCAAGATTGTCTCTGCATTGTGCTTGAGAAATAGTTGTATCCTTTCCAATTATTCTTTTTGATTCTGCACAAATTCCGGTTCTATATTCTCCACATCTTTCAATTCTAACTTCTCCAGCAACACAAGCTGCCCTAAAATGTTCACTTCCAACGGCATCCCTACTATTTCCAGTATATCCATCCCATAAACACCAAGTCTCTCCGTGGACTCTTTTTTTATTCAAAGTTTCCTCCGATTCCGCACATCCAAGAAATTTACATTCTGCTTCCCCCGTTTCTTCAGAACAAATATATCCATCTTCTAATTTACATTCTTCTTTAACCCCTTCTCTATTTCCTGCGGAATCAAAATAATAAACATCAGTTAAATCATCTTCAATCGCACAACCAAGATGGTCTTTGACTACATAATCAATATCATATTTTTCTTTTATTTCGTTATCCGAACAAAATTTATTTTTTAAAAAATCTCCATTAAGATTTCCCTTACATTCTTTTTCTGAAACTTGCGAACAGCTTTCTCCAGTAACACAAGCCCCAACATCTTCGGAAAGGTCTCTACAAGTTTCTTCTCCATCATTAGTCGTTTTCATGTCTATATTTTTTTTCTCAGAAGCAATCCTACATTTTCCTTTTTCCATCCTCTCCGTGCTACCCCCTCCTAACCAACAACACACTTCTTCACAATCATCTACAACATTTTCGCAAACACCCTGTTTCCAAATTAATCCCTCGCCAACGCAACCAGATTTATATGCCCCATTTGAACAACTTGACTCGCCTTCATTAAAACAACATCCAGTATTTTTACAAACATCAAAGTCACTACAAGGGTTAAAATCTATTCCAAAATTTCTATCACACAAATCAATTGAAGCATCTTGACAAGACGCTCCAGAAATAAGTTTCTCACAACAAACTTCTCCTTCTGCAGAAACAAAATTCAAAATAATAACTAAAAATAAAATCCCCAATAAAATTCCTCTTTTCATATTTTTTTCCATCTTCCCAAGTTTTTAATAATTTATATTCAACAACCTAACACAGCAAATCTAAATTTATCTGTTTCCTCCGCGTGTTTAATTGTATAAACTTTTGCGCCATCTTCCGCAACAAATTTTTTCACATCAATTTCTGGATTTTTAATTATAAACTTAATTTCATCAAACTCACATTGAGTAGTTTCAGCATTTATTATTTTTCTAACAACTTCCAAAATTTCATAAAGATTACTTTTAAAAATCATCGCAAAATCATTCTGCGTAAAACTTTCTTCACCAGAGCTCATAGAAATTTCAGCTTCCACCGAGAGTTCAATTTGCCCATCTCTAACTTTAACATCAAATCCTTTTAGATTCTCCTCGTTAATAACATAATTTTCTTTTTCTAAATCGTTCAAAACTTCCTCAAAACAAGTATTCAAATCTTCTTCAATATAATTTTTAATTTCTTCAGAAACATGTCCAAATAAATCTGGTTGTTGATTCACGCAATTTTCCCGATTAATATCATAACAAAGATAAGTGTAATAATTTATTTCATCCTCATCGCTGAACTTGAACGGTTTTCTTAAAATAATTGATTCCACATATCCGCCATTCTGAATTATTAATTCCTCAGCGTCTTTAACAGAATCTTCAATACAAGTTTTCATCATGTAATCAATATTTTTCGCACCCGCTCTTGCATTCGGAGTTATCAAAGATTCGCCCTTAAAAATAAAAAACAAAGCGACAACAACCACGATAACAATCGCAATTATAATAAATATTGTAAGTTGACCTCTTTTTGACATGCTTTAAATAATTAAAACAAGTTTATAAAATTTCTTCTAATCTAAAACTGCAATTTTTTGTGCACACCCAACATTCTCATTATCTTTCAAATCTCTACATTTAATATAATGCGTTTCCCCCGGCGACCAAATAATTTCATGTTTAATTCCATTATTACTATAAGCATCTTGCCCAGAAGCAACTTCAAAATTACAAGTATCAAGTTCATAAGCGCATCTTGATTCCTCATTTGTAAAGAAAATAATTTTTCCCGCCTCATAATAAAACTCTACAATCTTTGGAGCAACATCATCAACTTTTAATTCAAAATCTATATTTCCTTCAGCAACATTTCCAGCATCGTCGGTGCATCGCACTTTCATAGAATGACTTCCCGCCCAGAAATTCAAAAACTGACGATGGCTTGTGCTCGAAGTTTCCTTAAAAACAATCCATTGCCCATTATTAAAAAACTCACATTTACTTTTCCCGTCATTAGCTCCTTTCGAAGTAGAAACTTTCAACTCAAACTCAACCGGCTGAGAAGCCTCTTCAAAATATCCCGCAGGTTCCAAAGAAGTTATCTCAAGATTATTTTCTGTAACAAAAACACTATATTCAAAATCATTCGTATTAATATTATCCTGCAAATTTTTACATTTAATAAAAATATTATTTTTCCCCGCAGTTAAATCAGTCAAAGTCCCGTCGCAAGGATAACCATTAATTCCATCATTCCCATTTAACGGGTCCAATTCACATCTCATTTCATTTGCCATGTCTTCATATTTCTTTTCTGCAATTTTATCCCATTTACATTCGGCAGGACGATTTAACCAAAGTCCCCAATTTTCCAATTTAGTTTCTCCGAATTTCAATCTATATCCTTCAGGATGCGTAAACGCTTTTATGTAAGCAGGAGTCGGGTTCGCTTCCGAATCTATACAAACATCAACCATTATCGGTTCAAAAGTCGGGTTACCATTAAAGTCCGAGCAAGTTATATACATTATTTGTTCCCCAACATAACCCGTATCAATATTTCCTTCAATATATTGCGGGTCCAAACTCGCGACACTCGGGAATTCCTCGACGCTGAAAATGTGATTTAATCTATATCTTCCTTCATCCGCCGAATTAGCTTGAGTAGATAAATAATCTTCTGGCCTTTTCCAATCCCAAGAACATTGCGAATACTCGTCAGTCTCAATAACAAAATCAACCTGCTCATATTCCGGAATGCAATTATCCCGATTAGTTCTCAACTTAAATTTATTTCCTTCAACTTGAGTCAATTTATAACCATTTGTCAAAATTCTATAATCAACAACTTCCGGAACATTTGTTTCAAGAGGAACACTAATACAAGGAGGATTCTCGTCGCCACCTTCATTAACAATTTGACAAAGCTGTCCCAAACTCTCACATCTATAACGCGTGCAAGGTTTCAAAGGATCCTCATTACAAACATGACAATCATCGCCACCACGAGGAGCTTCCCAAGGATAACAATAAAAATTAACAGTATCTTTTCCAACTTCACCAATACGCATGCTAGCCATGTATGAATTTACAATTATCGCGATTGCTACGAGTGCGATTGCAATTCCTGCACCCATTGGGCCCAATGTAGCTAAGATTAAACTCCAACCTGCACCTTCTGCAACAATTCCAAAATAAATTAAAAATCCTGCAGCTGCTCCACCTGTAGCGCCAGAAAAGACCATCCCACTAGCTTCTTTTCCTTCGATATTATACGTGCTAGCCATAGTCGAGCTAACGGTTGCACCAATGGATGCACCAATTAAAGCATAAGCAGAAGCTCCTAAAACTGCTCCTACACCGGCTTCCGGAAGACCTCCTGCTGAAGTTATCGCTTTCGGATCTGCTGGGAAAAAATAAGGGCTACCATATTTTAACCAAGTAAATCCCAAACCCCCACTAACTCCTGATGCAATAGTAAGCCAACTCTCATAAGCTCTTTTAATATGATAATCATCCCCCGTTCCCGGAGCATTAATTTCAGAAGTCCCCGCCATAAATGCTTCAAGATTTTCTAAATTTTGAGAATCAACATGTTGTCCTTCAACAGCCTTGGCATTTGCGGAATAACCAAAATGTTCTGCCCAAGATTTTTTATAAACTTCTTCCTTCACTCCCTGAACCCGAAGATTATCAGTCGTCTTTCCAATGTAATTAGTATAACTCCCACAATCCCCAAGAGAAACACAAAAATTATTCATCTGGTCAACAAATTCAATTTCTCGGCAATCACTATTTAACTGGTCGCTCCAAAAAGTTTCCATTCCAAAATCGGATTCAGTGGAAGTTTTTCTTTTTTTAATAATTGTGCAAGACATACTCGCAACCGAGCAAGTCATCGACGCGAAGTCAGGAGTTTCATCTCCATAAATCGCATCATCGAAAGGTCGCAAATCAAAACCCTGCGGATATTTCGGCAAACATATTCCAAATTTAAAACCGCTATCAACATTAAGATATCTAAATTCACAATGCGAATTTGCTTCACAAGTTTCCTGAACGCCTGCGGGGTCATTTTGTAAATTTTCATTATACGCTTTACACAATTGGGCTTGATTAACCACACATCGAGCAAGTGCTCTTCCCTCGCCAGTGCTCTGCTGATAAATTTCCCCTTCTTCACAAATCTCACTTCGAGCCTCACCACATTTATCAACTTCAACTTTTCCATTTATGCAACTCGCAACCCAATGCTCACTTCCAACAGGATCGATTCCATTTCCAAGAGCACCGTCATACAAGCACCAAGTTTCCTGATGTTTTTTCAATCCAGTTCTTCCACCATTTAATGGAGCATTCGGACAATCAATATTTCTACAAACAAAATTTCCCCCAGCAATATGCTTTTCAATACCAGTTGTTTCAACCCCAACACTTCCCGCATTTCGATTACAATTTCCACAACTGGTGCTCGCAGAATTTCCATTTTTAGAATCCGCCCCACAACTTTCCTCTTTACTCAAAATTTTTCCATTTGCCCAACTCGCATCTTTATTTGAAGAATAAATATTCTCCCGATTACCACAAGAATCAAACCAATAAATCTCATAAAAATCTTCTTCAAGGCCGACGCTGGCTTGTCGTTCACAATTCGAACCAACTTCTTCTGCCGAACATAAATAACCTTTGTAAAAAGTATTATCACATTTATCATCGGTCGTTCTTTGACAACTTCCGTCCGGACTAACACAAGCTCCGTCTTCCCCAAATTGCGGAATAGACAAACAGCTCAATTCCAAAATGCCCGATAAAAATTCATATTCTTTTCCCTGAATATCTGCCAAATTGCTACACATTTTTTCAGTATAAAATCCCGCTCGGTTATCAATTAAACAACAACCCATTTCACATTGCGCAACATTACATTGTGCATCAGGTTCCCAAGTCCCGTCGCATTCTCCTTCCGGCTGATTTGCATCACAAGTTCCCTCCTCATCATCAACGCAACAACCCAATTCACAGGCAGGAGTATTTTCACAAGCAGTGTCAACAACTTCTTCACAAATTAAATTTTCCCCCTCGACAAAATTCTGACAAACCCCAAATTCTCCTCGAAGACAACACTTTTGCAAACTCTGAGCAGAAACAATTCCAATTTCTTTTATTGAAACCAAACCAACCAATACTCCCGAAACTTTTTCAAAAACTTTTAATATTCTTTCCCCAAAATCATTTTCATATTTTACAACATTTGTTTGACTTATCGAATAACTTTCCGCCGTAACCATATTAACTAATAAACAAATCTGAACCAAAACCACAACTAAAAATAATAAATTAATTTTCTTTCTCATATTCCTTGGGGTATCACGCAAGTTCTTATCGCCAACCTAAACCATTCCTCGCTATTTAATTCTTTGATTGTATAAATCTTAATCGAATCGCTCGTCCTAAAATAATCAATCTCAAATTCAGGGTAAGTCATCATGTACCCAAAATAATCAAAATTACAAAACTTCGCATTTTGAAAAACAATTTGTTGAGCAACAATCGCATTATTGTAAAGTTTACTTTGAATATTTGCATTAAGTCCTTCTTGAACAGAAGTTTCCACTTTACTCAAACCAATACGAACATCAACATCCAACTTTATTTCATCCGGAATTAACTCAACATTAAAATCTTTATAATTCACATCAACTGTATAACCCTGTGCCTCATAATTTCTCCCAATCTCTTCAACACAATCTTCAACTTTTTTTCCAAGAGCATTTTTTAATTCATCTTCAAGATGACTTATCATCATAGGTTGCTGAGTAACGCACGGATTATAAAATTCTTTAGTGTAACATAAAAAAGCAACATCGTATGTTTCATCCTCGTCGGTAAATTTAAAAGTTCGATTAAAAGGATTTTCAATGTAGCCCCCCTTCGAAGAAATTTCCTGTGCCTTCTCTTTTACAGCATCTTTCAAACACAAACTCAAAAGATTATTCGGATTTTCAACTCTTCCTTCAGGATTTATCAAAGTATCTCCAGGTCCAATTAAAAAAAACAAAACAACGACAGCAATTATTATAACTGCAATAATAACAAAAATTGTAATCTGCCCCTTTTTATTATTCATGACTTATATAGAAAATAGAAGCTTATAAAATTATTTAATCATCCATCTCAACTCGTGGAGCAAGAACAAAATCCAATTCCATGCCTTCAGTTCTAATTTCCACTTTCAAAGGATGATCATTTGCAAATCTCAAAATAGTTTTTTCCGAAAGTTTCGCACCCTTCGCGAACTTCTTCAGATATTCCAAACTATATTTGGATTTGCAATTCTCAGCCTCGATATTCGCCTCATCCCCAGAAAACTCCGAACGCGCAGAATTCAAACCTTTCGATTCTATAACGAACTTGCTATCTTTAACAATAAACGAACACGAATCTGCAACAACCGAGCAATCCTCAATCGAATCAACCAAATCAACCGAACTAATAATAACTTTCGAACTATAATCCAAACTCGGCATATCTTTATCCTCGCTTTCAATCTCAATCAACGCCAAAGAAAAATTTCTCTTTACTCGGTCATGAATATTAATTAACAAAGTATTCTCGCTCGTCTCAAAAATCAAATTACTTTTAGTCCCACATCTTTTCAAAATCTTTTTCAAACTATCTAAATTAACTCCAAGAACTTCAGTCCCAACTTCAAATTGTGAAAACGCACTCTTCGGAAGACGAAACCCTACCATCGCAACATTCGCGGGGTCCATCGCTGTAATACTCATACCATATTCACCAACTTTAATTCGAACGTCGGTCACCAATTCCGAAATAATTTCAATAGCCTTTGAAAGTGCAGTAGGATTATCTAATTTAACAAGCATGATATAAAAATAATTTCTCCCTTTAAATTAATTACTATACTAAAAGATAAGATATTTATTTAAATTCTTATCCCGCTCTTATTTTATGGACGAACCTATTTCTCACAAAGAACAGAGAATAAGGAAAATGACGCATCTTTATTACTCCAGGCCAGAAATTCAAAATGCAATTTTCGAATTCGCGAAAAATCGAGAAGTATGCCCAAGATATTTTGAAGGTTTCGGAAAACGCCCAGACTCATTTCAATATCCCGGTGACGTTTTCCAATTAGTAAAAAAAGGCGCAACATCTTTTCACTGTTCTGAAGAAATCTGGGAAGACCCACTAAAAATAGTAACAGGAATGTCAGAAAGAGAACTAAACGAAATAAGAATTGGCTGGGACCTATTAATAGACATAGATTGCAAATGGATTGAATACTCAAAACTCGCCGCCCGAGCAATAATAAATGTTTTACAAAACCACGGAATAAAAGCCGTCTCCTTAAAATTCTCTGGCTCAAAAGGTTTCCACGTGCTTGTCCCATTCAAAGCTTTCCCAAAAGACATCGCCGGCGAAAACATAAAAGATCTCTTCCCAGAATTCCCAAGAAAACTCGTCGCATATCTAAGACATCAATCCCAAGAAGAAATGAAAAAAATTCTCCCCGAAGATTTCTTCCAACAATTCAAAGACGTAAAAATAAAAAAAGGAATAAAATGCAACACCTGCGGAGAAATCGTAAACGAATATATCTGGAAAACTTTATTTTGCAGTAGGTGCAACATACAAGAACAAAGAAAAATAGAAAAAGAATTTGACAAAAAACTCAAATGTTCAAACTGCCGTAAAGAATTCGACATCGAAAAATCCGAACCGCTTTACATTTGTCAAAAGTGCAACATCTCTTCAAAAGAACTCCCGATAAATTTCTCACAATCCGAACAAATTGATTTATACGAATTAATGGGGCTTGATTTAGTTCTGGTTTCCCCAAGACATTTATTCAGAATGCCATATTCCCTCCACGAAAAAACAGCTTTAGCAAGCATGGTTATTGATTTAGAAGATTTAGAAAAATTCGACATGACCGACGCTGAGCCAATGAAAGTTAAAATAAAAAATTTCATGCCTTCTTGTGAAGAAGCCGAAGCCAGAGAATTCGTTTTGCAAGCTTTAGATTGGTATTCCCAAAACAAACCCCAAGAATTCTCAGAAAAACCAACAGGAAAATACGCCGATTACAAACCACTTGAATTAAAAAACATAACCGAAAAAGATTTCCCTCCCTGTGTTTTAAATATTCTAAAAGGAATTGCCGACGGAAAAAAACGAGCACTATTTATTTTGATAAATTTATTTCGTTCAATCGGAATGGACAAAGAAGAACTCGAAAAAAAAATCTATGAATGGAATCAAAAAAACGAAGTCCCGCTAAAAGACGGCTACATAAAGTCCCAATTAACTTGGGCTTATAGACGAAAACCAATCATGCCCCAAAACTGCAAAGAATTTTATCAAGGAATTGGAGTGTGCCAACCAGACAATACCTGCTCCGCGATAAAAAATCCCGTAAATTATGTTGTGAGAAAAAATTTCGGAGCAAATAAAAATCCAAAGAAATAATTTTGTAAAGAAATATTTATAAACAAGAATTAACTATCTCAATAATGAAAAAGAAGAGCGTGTTGTTACTTACATTATTTATCTCAGTAATTTTGTTAACGTCTTTAGCATTTGCAGCAAATGAAACTTTAACTTCTCAAGAAAAAGGAGTGCAATGGTTAGAAGATTACCTCGCTGACAATCCTTGTTCAGGTTTATCAACCGAGACAAACGCATTCGTAACAATGGCAATAGGAGATTGTCTCGATGAATTAATTAGCAAAAAAAACACTGACAACTATTGGGTCGGCTCAGAAATCTCAAATAACATAATCGTAACCTCTCAAGCAATTTTAGCATTAGAAGAATCCAGCAAAAACACCGACGGTTCTCGAGACTGGTTATTAACAAAAACGGTTCAACCAAATAATTTAAATTGGTATTTACAAATTGAAACTGAAGGAGTAGCCTCGACATGCACAGCAAAAAGAGCAGGCTCAACCGAAAATTTAATTATCAACGCTGATTACACTGTTGCGGGAGGAGGAACTTGCCTAAGCGTAGACTCAACAGGATACAAATTCTCTATCGCGCCAACTTGTTTCGACCAAGACTTAACAATATCATGCGACCAAGCTTTCGGAACAACTTTACTTTTCCAAAAAGTTGGAGGCGACACAATTTACATTTCAGAATCGTCAGCATCAAGTTCCACAACATCACCAACAGTTGAAAGAGTAAACTCATTATGTTTTTCAAACAACGCTCGAGCCTGCGATTATGAAGCGTCTCTTTGGGCAACTCACACATTAAATGTTTTAGGAGAAGATCTCTCTGCTTTCATGCCTTACTTAATTGTAAGTGCTGAGGACAACAGCCTATTAATGCCCGAAGTATTCTTATCAAGATTAACCGGTTATGTAAGTTATTCTAATCAAGCAATAGCTAGACAAGTGTCTTCCCAAACCGGTACATACTGGGACGGAACAAGCCCAGTAAATAATAAATTTTATAACACTGCTTTAGGAATTTATTTACTTTATCCAGGTTCTGCACCCGACGATGTAGAAAGCTGGGTTGAAGCAATTCAAGGAACAGCTGGAGACTGGAACGACAAAAATGTTCGAGACACAGCATTCTTAATTTACTCAATGTGGGGAACAGGTTCTTCAGGAAACCTTGAATGTGAAGACACCGATTCATGTGATATTCCTGCAGATGATTGTGAAGATTCAGGATATTTCTGTTCAACTCTATCTAACTGTGATGATGTTGGAGGTTCAATTTTATCCAGTTATGATTGTGGATGGGGACAAGATTGTTGTGACACAGACCCCTCTCAAACATGTTCAGAGTTAGGCGGAATAACTTGTAGTTACACTGACGATTGCACGGGCACGGAAGATAATTCAGCATCAGACATAACCTCAAGTCAACTTTGTTGTATTGGAACTTGCACCCAAGGACCAACTCCTCCTTCAACAGAAAACGCTTGCGAGCAAGCAGAAGGCGGATGTTATGCAAGTTGTTACGACGATGAAAAAGAAGACACCACTTTATCTTCAAGTTGTGATTCAGGAAAAATTTGTTGTGTTGCTGGAACACCAGATAAACCAGCAACTGGAGGAAGCACATGGTGGATTTGGGTTTTATTAATATTAATTGTGTTAGTTGTTTTAGGAATCATTTTCAGAGATAAATTAAAACCTTTAATTGATAAATTTAGAAAAGGCTCTTCAGAGACAAGTTCTTCATCAACATCACCAAGAGGATTTCCCCCTGCATCTCCACCTGGAATGAGAAGACCTCCAAGAACAGTTCTTCCACCTTCAAGACCAAGACCTTCTCCGAGAAAACCAATGGGTGCTCCGAACGAAGAAATGGACGACGTTTTGAACAAGCTCAAAAAAATGGGGCAATAGTTTTTTGAATAAACTTTATTAACTCTTTTTTTCTTAATTAATTATGAAAAGAGTGTTATTCAGTTTTATAATTATCTTATTAGTTTTACAATTCGTTTCAGCAGTCCAAGTTGATTTAGTAAAACCTTCTTATGAGAGATACGAAATTCTAACTGCGAAATTCTCAGGAAATTTTATTGATAACATAAAAGAAGAAAACGTTTTCTTTTACAGAACACATGTCAGAACACCAATGCAATTCACCTTACAAAAAATAAACGGAGATTTTTATATAACCGCGATGATTGAAGATAAACCTTCAGGAAATTATTCAATCTCAATTGAGAACGTGCGATATGCAAAAGGAATTGAAGTTTCAGACGACCCAATCGCAAAAACATTTGAAATCCTCGATTCGCAAGCAGAATTCACCCTCGACAAATCAGTTGTAACAACAAACAAATCTTTCTCAATAATTTTACAAAATCTAAATGAAGAATCTCTCACAATTTATTTAAACAAAGACACAACAGAAGCAACAACCACAACAACTCAAGAAAGAGAAATTAGCATAACCGAAGCACTTTTTGGAATGGACGAGAACGAAACAATTAATGAAACTACCACAACCGAAGAAACAATAACCTATGATAAAGAAATAGTTTTGAAATCAGGAGAAATAAAAACAATACAAATTGAACCCTTGGCCGTCTCCGAACCAACATGGGCAAAATTAAAATTATCTTCAAATAGAACAGAATATGAAATACAAATTTATGTTTTTGCAGGAGACGAAAATGAAATTATTCCCGATGACAAACCAATAATTCTTGACAATTCCAACAAATCAGAAGACATTGTAAAAAATGTTTCCAATCTCACCGAAGCAGAATCAATCACAAAAACCTGTTCCCAACTTCAAGGAAATTTCTGTAACGAAACTCAAATCTGCGTCGACGACAAAACAAAATTAGCAAAAGACGGAAAGTGTTGTTTAAGTGAGTGCGCGATAAAACAAGAAAGCACATCAAATTTGAAAGTATACGGTTGGGCAATCCTTTTCATAATTGTTTTTTTCCTAGTCTGGTTCTTCAAAACAAAATATTCTAAAACCGGAACAAGAAGTGTAAGTCTTTTAGGATTTTTGAGGAAGAAATAATTAATCCTTCTTCGGCATCAAATCTTTCAATTTTTTTTCAAGAATAGCTTTCTCAGTTTGCATAACTCTTGCAATTTCGTCGTAGCCATGCAAAGCTCGAGTCAACTGATTCAAAATATCTGACCAGCCATTATTTGTCAAAACAATTAATTCAGGATTGTTAATCTCGATGTGTGCTGGCATATACTTGAACATTATCATTGCAATATCAATTATTTCTTCCGCCTCAAATTCAACGTCCACAAACGCCGAAAAAAAATCCTTCTGGTCTTTCATCAAAACCGGCTCATGAATTTTTTTTTCAATTATTCTCACGCCCTTTTCCTCTCCAATCTGCCCAACAATATTTTCCATTGTCTCAACCAAATGCTCCGGCGGTCGTCCAATAACTTCTATAATCATGTTCACGCCGATTCCTCGAGTTTCTTTTATTTCATCTGAATTCATTTTTATTTTTCCTTTTATAATATTTTAATCCGAACAAAAAACAAATCAAAACACCAAAGCCAAAAAGCCCGTATTTCATAAAATTGTTTTCTTCTCCATTTTCAAAATTATTCTCCATTTTTATATCTTTTGGAACAAGACTAATCACCGAAGGCTCAGCGTCATAAGAAATTTTCTGCACCGCACTCGCCTCAACAATTTGCACCTCTTTACTTGTGCCCTTTAGGGTATCAATTTTTGGTTCTTTATCTTCCTCCGGCTCTTTTTTAACTTTGTCCTCGCAATCACAATCAACACAAGCCAAACCCTGTGTCTTTATTTTCTCCAAAGTCACCTCGCCAATTCTCTCCACATCAGTCAAATTCTCTACTGAAAAAAAAGGACGCGCGTCAATTATTCTTTGCGCAAGAGTCTCCCCAATACCTGACAATTCATCAAGCCTTTCCAACGAAGCCGAATTAATATTAATACAATTAGCGGAAACAAAAGAAACCAAAAAGAAAAATAATAAAATAACAATTAGCTTTTTCATCAACAAAGGAAGAGAGATATAATTTTAAGCTTTGTCGTATTTATCCCCATACTTCTCAGAAAAATCCTCATAAATTATCTGCCCTCTTTCCCCCCCAATTTTTGCAATCCAAATTTGTGAGAAAATTTTATTTTTCAAACACCATGCGCATTTTTGCTTTTCAATTTTCGAAAGAGTCCCGTTAGTTTTAACCTCGACGCCAATCACACTATAAACTCCGTCATGGATATGCTTAATAGAAATAAAATCCGGAAACCCCGTCCCAATTGTCATAACTTTTGAAAACGGATTAAACTTTCTCTTCGCAATAATTAATTTGTCAGTTTCCAAATCAACATTATTATTCCACTTATCCACAACTCTCCCCTGCTCTTCCAAATCTCTTCGAACCTTCAACTCAAACTGCGAACCTTTTGCTCTGGACTTTCCGCCCATTTTAATTTTAGCCTTTTCTTTAACCTGAGGAATTCCCCGCTCGTCATGGGAAACTTCATAATTATCTGGATCTCCAGCTTTCCTAACCAAATCCATTATTTTTTCTCTTCGCTCTTTTTTCATAATAATAAATAATTAAAGAACTATTTAAATTTTACAAATCTCTCGCTTCCAAAGCCCGCCCATCTTCTTCGGCAACATTCGGAACTGAATTATCTTTATCAAGCCTTTACAACTTTTTATATTAGATCATAATTAAAAGAAATATAATTAATAAAACTAATAGCAAAGTAATAACTAATAATGTCCAAAACAACCAATTAAATCCTTCCGATTGGACTAACACTTTTTCTTCGGTTGGAATATTGCATCCAGTTATTTCTGAAGGTTTTCCGTAACCATAAAATTCCCCGCAATAGTTTGTATCAGTACACGTTCTTGATTGCACACCATCAAAACAAGCACTCCAACTCCCGCATTCCCAATTTGGTTCGCAATATTGATTAATCTGATTAATATTTAGTCTATCATCTTCATTATCCTCGTCATCATCGTTAGGTTCATCATCGTTATTTTTAATAACAAAATCGTCAGTACTTGTCAAAGTTTCATAAACTTGGGAACTATCTGTACATTGAACATTGAATTTAAAAGTTCCAGCATTTGAAAATTTATCTGTATACTCAAAAAGTTTTGAAGTTGAATTGTAAGGCATTAGATTGGATGTTCCAAATATATCTGTACTTGGAATTGCAGGAACGTAATTAAGATAACCTGCGCCCGCAGGATCTGAACCTGGAGCGTAACCCCAGAAAACCGCAAGTGTATCATCCCAAGTATAATCAGCATCAATGCCCTTAGCAATTAATTGAACCGGTTGAAGACCATTTCTAGTCGAAGTAGTTGCATCTAATTGAGTAGTTATATAATTAGTTAAGCTGTCTATACTTGTCCAAAGTGATGTATCAAAGAAAATTGTATGGTACCCAGCATTTGGACCACCAGCAACATTTACCAAAATCACTCCCAAATCATCTCTTCCTAAAATATCACTAGTTATTTTTTGACCATTAGATGTAATGTGTTGAATTGGTGTAGAATCACCTGAAATAAACCATGAACCATCATTATAATTAGTAGTTGGCAAACCAGGATAAGTATAAGAGAAAAAAGTTTTGGAAATTTGCCATGAACTTGGTTCATCGAGAGTCACAGCACCATCCATATCAAATGCAATCTCGCAAACACCTGTGTTTATGTTAGAGCCATTTGTCAAATTAGTATAATTTGCATAAAATATATTATTTCCATTAACAAAAACATCTTCGCTATCTGAATTATCACCAATTTCTAAATTAGTTTGATTACCATAAATATTTCCTACAGCTAAAATTCCTGATACAGAAATCAGCAAGAAAAAAATACTAAATACTGCTAAACTTAATTTGTTCATCAAATCTTATTTAAAACCTAATTCTTAAATGTTTCTATTCCAATGTAATTTTAAAATGACACTTAATCAAAGAATTTTCTAAAAAAGTGAACCCAAAAAACAAGATTCTAAATGATATTATCAAGATTGAGATATTCTTTTGTAATTATTTTAGAAAAATTTAAAACTCAATAATTCACAAATCACGTGCCTTCATTTGACGACGCTTCGGCGAATGAATGAACGAGACCTAAAGGTCTCGTGCTTGCAAAGTCCGTCGCCCATTTTCCTTTGCCCTCTTAATCGCCTCAATCAAAATCTCTTCAGTTTTTCTTTCCAATGCTCGCCCAACTTCTTCGGCAACATTCGGAACAGAATTATCTTTATCTAACTCCCTAACAATTTTTTTAATATTACTCCGAATTATCAAACCACCTTTCGCCATTATTTCTTCCCCTTCTTCCCATCTTTAGGTCGCATCAATGGAAAAATAACACATTCTCTCAAAGGCTTCCCAACTAAAAATCCAAATAATCTTTCCGAAACTCCAAACCCGCAAGTCGGAGGCATTCCATATTTCAAAGCCTCAACAAAATCTTTATCATGATCCTGCGCCTCGCTGTCTCCAGCATTTTTCATTTCCATCTGATGTTCAAATCTTTTTTCCTGATCAATCGGGTCGTTCAATTCTGAATAACCATTTCCAACTTCGCTCCCCGCAATAATAACTTGAAACTGCTCAACCTTTCTTTTATCATCAATCATTCTCTTAGCCAAAGGCGAAACCTCAACAGGTTGCCCAACCAAAAATCCAGGACCCGCAAGATTCTTCCGGCAATATTTCCAAAGCACATCAACAAGTCGCCACTTACTCGCCGTGTCCTCATACTCTACTTTCAATTTAATAAGTTTATTAATCAAATCCTCGACGCTGGCCTCATAAATATCCATCCCAGTATATTTCTTAATAATTTTCTCAAAATCATAAATCTTCCACTCGTCGGCCAAATCAAACTTATGCCCATTATTCTCAAACTTCGTCGTCCCAAAAACTTCCTTCGCAATTTTCTTATACATTTCCTGAACCAACTTCATCCCATCCTCGTGATTCGCGTAAGCCCAATAAAATTCCATCTGAGTGTAATCCTGCAAATGCTCCATATCCATTCCTTCGTTTCTAAATTGCCGACCTATCTCAAAAGTTTTTTCGTAACCCGCAACCATCAACTTTTTCTGCCAAAGTTCCCCCATAGAAATTCTCAAATAAACATCTAAATCTAAAGCATTATGGTGAGTTGAAAAAGGAGTCGCCGAAGCACCGCCCGCACTATTTTCTAAAACCGGAGTTTCAACTTCCATAAAATCTTTACTCAACAAAAAACTTCTCATAGCATTCCAAAACTTAGATTTCTTGGCAAACAAATCTCGAACATCTGGATTCATCAAAATATCTAAATATCTTTTTCTATATCTTTCCTCGTCATCTTTCAACCCATGAAATTTTTCCGGCAAAGGCAAAATTGATTTAGTCAAAAATTCAAAACTCTTAACTAACAAAGATTTCTGTCCAGTTTTTGTTTTAATAATTTCTCCCTGCACTCCAATAAAATCTCCAGAATCAACATATCTTTTGAAAAACTTTTTTTTCTCGTCGGCAATCTCGCTTTCTTGCAAAACCAACTGAACATCTCCCGTGCCATCTCTCAAAGTCGCAAACGCAATTTTTCCCAAGTCACGATTAGTCATAACTCTCCCAGCAGTTTTAACCTTCGCGCCAATCTTAGAATTCGAACACTCCAAACAAGTCTGCTTTTTATCATATCGATGCGCGTAAGCCTCGACACCCAAACTCTTCAACTCGTTAAGTTTCTTCAACCTCTCGTTAATAATTTGTTCTTCTCTTCCCATGCAATTTAATACCAAAATACTTTTATATATTTAACTTTTAGCAATTTCATGGAATTTGAATTGGGAGAATTTGTTAATTATGGATTTATAGCAATTGTATCAACGTCTATTGCATATAGTTATCTATCGGAAAAATTAAAACATGAAAGATATTTAGATGAAAGGGGGAGAACTTGTCTCGACCACATTTTTGAAATAACATTTCCGAGCGATGAAAATATAGCAAGAGTGCTAACAAATATTCCGGAAATTTTTTTGACATCCGAGGAAAAATATCTGCTCATGGATTTAAGAAAACAATATCAATTAGAGCGACCTTTTACTCATCTCTATAATCTGGCATCTGAAGAAACAAAAGAAAAATATTGGAAAAAGCATAATGAAATCGCACACCTTCTTTGGCCACGAGAAAAAAAGAAAAAACATTTGAAAATTATTAAATAATTAACTTCTTCGCTTAGGAATCTTTTTTTCAAACCCGTGATTCGCCAATTCTTCATTTAGCAATTCATCTACAAGAATTTGAAATTTATCCCAACGCGAAACATATTTGAATTGCACTTTATAGAAGCCGTCAATTAATTTTTGCACCTTCAAAAATAACGGAAACAATTTCTCGTTCCGCACTTTATATTTTCCCAAAAGCTGATTAACAACCAATTCCGAATCCAAAAAACAAGTAACTTCTTTATCAAACTTCGACGCCAATTCCAAAGCCTTTATCACGCCCTCGTACTCCGCAATATTATTCGTGACATGTCCCCCGACCATTTGACTGTATTTAGTAAGAATTTCGTCATTTCTTCGAACTATAACTCCAATCGCACCAGGTCCAGGATTTCCTCTTGCACCTCCGTCAGAATTTGTGAATATCATAAAATAATCTCCCCGATATTTTTTCTATCCATCACAATTTGCTCATCATCTTTTTCTGGATAACCCAAAACAATCGAATACGGAATAACATAATTCTTAGGAATTCCCAAAATCTTTTTCATTTTCTTTTCTTCCATCAAACCAATAAAACAACTTCCAAGCCCCAACTCCGTCGCCCGCAAAACCAACCCATAACAAGCAATCGACAAATCAATCAACGCCCACTTTTTCTTCGCCTTCTTATATTTTTTATTCCGCTTTTCATCATACGCCTTCAAATCCGAACAGCAAACCAAAATCACAGGCGCAGAATAAACAAAATCTTGCTTAAACACATTTTCCTTCCTCAACAATTCTTTAGTTTTCTCATCATCAACGATTTTAAATTTCCAAGGCTGAGTATTCTTCGAAGAAGGCGAAAGCCGAGCAACATCAATCAAATCATCAATAATTTTTTTAGAAATTTCTTTAGGTTTGTATTTCCTAATTGATTGCCTCTTTTTTATTATTTCTTTGATCATATATGCAAATTTTTGAAAACTTTAAAATCCTGAAATCTTTCTGGCTTGACTTCAACTTTTTTTATCATCGAATGCTTCGGTCCCTTCTCGCACAACTCAATCATTTTATTAACATCATTCAAATCCCCTTCAAGAAACGCCTCAACACGCCCGTCCTCAAGATTCCTCACGAACCCTTTAACATTGTGCCGTTCAGCATTCTCCTTCACGAACGCCCGAAAAAAAACGCCCTGAACCGTTCCGTCAATATACAATCTCACAGATTTCTTCATACTTTAAAAAATGATAAGAGGTTATTAAATATTTTGATACGAAATTTCATATAAAAGTTTAAATAGATTCAATCTTTAATTAACACATGTCAGAAAAGGAAAAGAAATTAGAAAAAAAATTAAAAGAATGGAACGAACGGGAAATAGCTAAAGGATTAGTCGACATAAAAATTTCTGGAACAGGCACGAAAGTTAGTAGAATGGAAGCATATAGAGAAATGCTTCAAGCCCTAAGTGCACAAACAATTCCTGACTATAAACTTTACTAAATTCCCCTATAATCCAACTCATTATTCACAACCGCAATAGTTTGCGACGCAAAATACATTTTATCTCCAATAGTAACTTTAGTCGCCACATCTTTCAATCTTTTCAATTCTTTCTTCGGCAAACCCTCGTGGTCTCCAACAACAAAAACACAATCATTTGGAATCTCAACCTTTCGAATATCATCACCCCGCTTATCTAAAATAAAAATCTCCTTCCCCTCCTCAATCATTTCATCAATCAATTTCAAAAAACTCTTCTTCTCAACAAACGACCCAGGAAAAACCTCGTTCTTCTCGTCCTTCTTATATTTATACAAAATCTTTTTAATTATCTTAGAAACATCTTTCTTATTCAAACCCAACTCGTCCGTAACTTGAATCTCGATGTGCTTCGGAGGGTCCGGCATCCCATAAAAAACAAAATGAAATTTCGCATCTCGCCTAAAATCGTGCGACAAAAAAACGCCCTGAATAAAACTATGAATTGCGATGTCCATCCGCCCGGCCTTCATCAAATCGTCCCCGAAATTTCCAGAGGTGGGCGCGCTCGAAGAAAAGTAAATAAATTCTCTCATAAAGTTATATATTTTTTAGTTATATAAATGTTTTAATATCCATTTTTCCTAATAATTTTATGGAGAAACATTCTTTTGGAAAGGAATGCGAAGATATTGAAAGAAGATGTTCTTGCGAAATTCCAATAATAAATGTTGGAGATTTAGAATTTTTGTTGAGAAAAAATGATCTTTATTTTCTGCCGATTTCTTTGCTGGCATTTCCTTCAAAAATAAAAAACTCTCTCCTAGACAAATATTACCATTTAAGAAAAATATCTCACAAGCATTATAATTGCGATGACGAAGATTAAATTGGTTGAAAAACAAACTCGCCCTTCGCAAAAATATCCTTCCCATCTATAATTTTGTACATTCCGAGGAATTTGTCCTCGGCGAACACGCTAACGACTTCGTCTTTTTTGAAATCTGTTTTCCCAATAACATCATCTTTGAAAATTGGTTTTCCCGTCCACAATCTTTTAATTTCTTTTTCTTCAACTTTCAAAATAGGATAAACTTCCGAAACAATTTCTCCAGGAATAATCATTGCCCGCAACAATTTATCATTTCCATTTTTATATTCGTCGACGGCTTTTTCAAAATCATAAAGATTAACGATTGTGTCCTCGGTAAAAATCCCTGCCCGCACTCTCCTCAACTCCAACATGTGCGCTCCAATTCCCATCTCTGTCCCCAAATCGTCCAACAACTTCCGAATATAAGTTCCGCCCTGAACTTCCGCACGAAATAAAATATCTTTCCCCTCCTGCTCAATCAAATCAAAACTTTTTATCTCCCTCTCTCGTTCTTGCCTTTTAACTCGCGACTTAACTGGAGGGGTTTGAAGAATTTTTCCCAAAAATTTTTCGTTAATTATCTTCTGAATTTTTTTCATCTCAACATCCTCATGAATTCTCATAACCCCGACATATTCTTTATCTTCACCCAGAAAAAAACCAGTCAACTTACAAGCACGATTTAACGCAACCGGCAAAACCCCCGTAACCTTCGGGTCAAGAGTTCCAAAGTGCGAAGTTTTTCTGATTCCCAATTTCTTCTTAACAAATTCAGAAACATTAAACGACGTAGGTCCAGAACACTTATCTATATTTATAATTCCAAACTCCAAAAGTTCTTCAGTCGATTTGTTTTGTTTTAATTTTTCTATGTTCATATTTCTCCCCTCAAATACATTTTCCTCTTTCCTTCCTCAAATTTCTCAATCGCGTAACGCAACATTGTCCTCGGCATTTTCTTGTAATGAAACTTCAAAAACTTTTCCAAAACCTCAACATCTTTTTTTCCAACCTCTCGCAACATCCAACCCACAGCTTTATGAATCAAATCGTGCTCGTCATTCAACAACATCTCTGCAATCATCAACGCGTCGTCAAAATCTTCTTTCCGAATAAAATAAAAAGTCGAAATCATCGCAATCCGTTTCTCCCACAAATTCTTCGACCTCGCCAAATCATAAATTATTTTCCTTTCTTTCTCAAATAAAAATTCCCCCACGATATTCGGTGCAGTCAAATCAACCAAATCCCAATTATTAATTTTATGCGTATTTTTCAAATATAAATTAAAAACAGTTCCCTTATCCGTCTCCGAGCCTTTCTTAAATTTTTCAAGAAGAATCAAAAGCCCAACCAACCTATGCTCATGAACCTTGCTATTCAACAATTTCTGAATACTCAAAAAGTTCAAACCCGAATATTTTTGCGCAAACTTTCGTTGAACCGGAACTTTAATTCCAAGAAAAACATCGCCCTCGCCATACTCTCCAACGCCCGTCTTAAAAAATCCCTGAAGAATCTTCGCCTGCTCCGAATCCGCCAACGAAAACATTTCTTTAATTAAATCTTCTATCATAATTATTTGACCCCACATAATTTTATATAATTATGTTATTATTTAATAATATGGCCCTTAAAGATATCCAATTCGAAGTAGATAAATGGATTGAGCAGTATAAGATTGGTTATTTTCCGCCGTTGGCGATTATTGCTCAGGCGTCCGAAGAACTCGGCGAACTTTCTCGAGAAATAAATAATCGTTATGGTCCACGAGTAAAAAAATCTCCCAAGGACACGGCAGACATCGGAGAAGAAATCTGCGACGTAATTTTCGCAATGATTTGCATGGCGAACTCGCACAATATTAATTTAGAAGAATTCTGGAAAAAGAAAATGGACAAGTGCTACGGAAGAGACAAAGATAGATGGGAAAAGAAATAGTTATTGTGAAGGAATCTCACAGTAAGCTATTTCTTGTTTAAGTTCATATTTTTTAGCAAGAGTTTCTAAAGTCTCTCCGCAAACTACTAACCTTTGAGGGGTATCGATTAAAACTTTTGAAGAATAGATTCTCTCTGAATTGTCCTCGGAATTAGGGGCCGAATAAAATTTAAAATCTACACGAAGAACTTGCTCTCCTTCAAATATTTTTTTCTTTTTTATGAAGATTCCTTTTTCTTTTTCTATCCAACGGTAAATAGAAAAAAAACTAGTGCAAGGATAATGGTTTAAAGCCCAGAAATCTCTTTCGCTTTTCGTTCCAAATTTTTCCAAATAAGAATACTCCTCAATTAATTTTTTTAATGTCTCTTTATAATCTCTAACGAGAACACTTTGTTTATTGCACTCCGCTATTCCATCAATTATATTCATTTTCCGTTTCAATTCTTTTGTAGGTTCCGCACCATATCGTTCAATCGCAGTTTTTTGTTCTTCAATTGTAGGATACCTTGTTCTTAAAATTTCATCAATATGACCTCTTTCAATTTCTAAAGTATCTGCTAATTCATAAATTATTTCTTGAGTAATACCTTCTAAATTATCAATTCCAAATCTCCTCGTAAGATTTTCTGCAACTTTTTCTTCTCTTTTGTTGTTTGCTCGAATCTTTGTAACTTCTTGTTCTTTACCTGCATCGGTCAAGATTCTAACTAAATCTTGTTCTGAAAAAATCCGAGCTTTTTCTTTAATTGCTTCCATAGAAATCTCACAAAATAATCTTATTTAAACTTTACTATTTGTAGTAATTAGAAAGTAATACTATTTCTGCAAAGCTTGTCTAACCGGTCTCTTTGGAGTTAAATTATTTTCTGTTGTAGAATGTTTCATTTTTTTCGCCTCGGCTTTCGCAAAATCTTGCCCCGCGTCAACAATCGCAGATTTCTTTTCCTTTTCTTCAACTTTATCCGCTACACCATCAGCATCAGCATCTTCCTTTGGTTTTTCTTCAACTGCCTTCGGTTTCTTAGATTTTTTCGCTTGACCTTTAATTTCTCTCTTCTCTTCTTGAGCTTTTTTAACACTCAATTTCTTTGTCAATTCGAAAAGTTCAACACGAATAATCTCTCCTTCTCGGAAAACTTTAACCTTCACTTTATGAGGCGGTCGCTTAATTCCACGTCCCCACAAAAACTCATTCAAAGCTCTATCAATTTTAATTTTCTTCAAATCTCTATCATAAACTTTCATGTGCCGAACCAAAAATTCCTTAACGCTCTTAACAGCCTTCGGCGTCTTCTTATATCTCACAGCCGACCGACATTTCTCTCTAAGCGGAATCGTGTAAACTTGCTCCGCACTTTTTTCGATTTTAATTTTTTTATCTGCCATTTTGTTTTCCTAAATATTTATCTGCTCTTACTTGTTTTGCCCCAGCTTCTTGAACAACTTGCCTAGTTTCTCTAAACACTGCCCCGTCTTCATCAGACAATTTTACATATACTGGAGAAAATGCTTTTTCCATAAGCTCCCTTTCATTTGGGACATCGGAATAATCTCTTCTCAATATATCAAAAACTTTTCCTACGGGAGATTCAACAACTTCTTCCAAAAAGCTATCCCATATTCTCTGAAAATAATCAATTCCTGGATGTTTATGCACAATTGGTTTTCTCTCTCGAGCTAATCTTTCCAAATTTTCTGGAGAAGCCCGAATTTCTAAAATTGATTGTTCATATTCATCCAAAAAATTTACATCCAAAGGCAAAGCTCTTTCTTCAGCAATTGCCCTAATCAAATCTTGAGTATATTTACATTGATTTATCATTTTAACCAAAGTGTGACTTCCTCCTTTTTCCAGGTTTAATATGAAGTTTAGTTCTTCTCCATGAACGTCTATGTTTTGTGATTGCCGACGGATGAACTTTTTTTCCAAGACCGAATTTTTTAAGCACAACCCAAATCGGTGCCCACTTTGTTCTACGACCTTGCACAGCGAGTTTCTCTTTTTTACCCTTATATTTAATTCCCATTACTTTATTGCCTCTAAAAATTTAATTCCTTTTTCTGTCAATTTCCTTCCAGGCTTAATACTCCTAACGCCTTTCATAGGTTTAACCATTTGAGTAAATCCAGCTGCATCAGCCTGCTGAAGAATCGTTCTAAGAATTTTTCCCGACGCTCGAACAAATTTATCCGGTTGCATTCCTCGATCTTTCTTACTTCCGTATTTTGTCCTCAAACGAGAAACGCCCAAAACTTTTTTCTTATAAATTTGCCTCAAAACACTCGCACTTCTTTTCAACCAAAAATCAATATCATCAATTGGCCGTTCCTTCGACGCACTCGACTTCACAAACCTCGCCCACTCCGGCTCCGCAAATTCCTCGACGCTCTTCAAAGCCTCAGCTAATTTCAAATTATATTCCTGAGCGTTCATTTCAAATACAGTTGTCATTTTTTATAAGACCATTCCTTTCGGAATTAGATAGCAGTGCTATTTAGTCAATAATAGAGAATAAATTGGGTTTATAAAATGTTCGTTAAGCCCGAGCCCGTCGCCACTTTTTCAACGCAATCGTAAATCCAATAATTTTCGAAGTATAGTGGTCGCCCAGCTCTTTCAAAATCTTCTCAGAATATTTCTTAACTTCTTTCTTTCCCTCAGAACCCTCAGACCGCGCCGAACTCAAAACCGAAATCTTGACATTCTGATTTTTCTTAAAATAAGTTTTCAAAGTCTCGATAAAATTATCCGTCACGCCCGCCTTTCCAAGTTGTAAATGTTTCATGAATTATTAAAAGAAAATAAGGTTATAAGGGTTTTGATAAATGACTAAACTCCAAACCCCTCAATCCATTTTTTCTTAACTCTAATCGTCTTCGTGTTCCGCACCCCAAAAGTCCCAGTCTTCATTCCTTTACTTTTGTAAATATCTTTTCCCTTAAATCGATGAACTAAAACATCCGTCTTATTATCTCTCCACACCTTCGAATATCTCGCACAAAAAATCGCCGCCTTCTTAACATCCCCCAACTTCGGCTTTCCCTTAATATTAACAAACGGACTACCAACAGCGACGGTGTGAAAAACTTCTTCACTCGGCTCAACCTGCTTAACTAAATCCTCATTATTATTTTCACTTCGCCCCGCAAGAATTAAAGTCCCCTTCCCCGTCACCAATTCTCTAAATTTTTCCTTTCCCATTAATCGACCCCCGCCGGCTCAGGTTTCTCAGGCCTAAGAGATTTTTTATTTTCTTTTTTTCCACTCCAAGTAGCTAAAAGATAAATAGTTTTACCGACGGTCAACACAATCGCAATTGTCCAAAACACCCACGGCACAATCCTGCACGCCGTCTGAGATTGATAAATAATCGCAATAAAACTCGCATCAATTAGGTAAACCATAATAACTTTGTAAAGATTACTTTCCTTTGCAATAAAAAGTCCCAAGAGAATAAGCACAACCAAAAAAACCCCCGCAAAAAGCCCGAACCACGCCATCATACTAGAAATGCAACTCGCATTCGCAAGCGCACCCATCAGCCCAATCACAATCGCCGTATACAAATTAATTTTTTTATCCTCGAACATCTTCGACTTCTTCAACAAAGCATAAACCAAAACAAGAAGAAACAAAAACGGAAGTACAAGACTAAAAAAACCAGCCTGCTCCAAAAAATTCAACATAACACCAATCCCCTCGTTTTGAAAAACCATAAACTAAATTAGAAAAACAAGTTTTTATTCTTTTCTCAAAAACTCATCAACAATTTTCAAACACTTTCTCTGATTCGGCCACGTCAATTTTTTAATCGCCTCATCAAACGAAACCCATTTGTAATCGCTGTGCTCCATCTCATCCAACCGCACTTTTCCTTTTCTCACCTCGACAGAATAAAGTGAAAAAGTTTGCCCCGCCAGATTTTTCCTATCAACAAATTTTTTATTATATTTATATTTCCCCTCAACATTAAATTTTTTAATCCTCACCGGCGACAAACCCGTCTCTTCATTCAACTCTCTCTCAACCGCCCGCCTCTTCATTTCAAAAAACTCAATTCCTCCCTTCGGAAACTCCCAACCTTTCCAGTGAAGTTTTCGCCTAAGAATCAAAAATTCAACCTTATTTTTATTTATCGAATACGTCACAATAAAAACCGCCCGTCTATATTTTCCTCTCATATACTTCCCAATTAAGAAATATTTATAAACATGTCTGATTAAATTATTAGATGAGGAAAGAGAGGTTATTATTCGCGTTAGTTTTCGTGCTGTTTTTAATAGGATTTGTTAGTGCATTATCAATAAATTTAGATTCGCCTGTTGATAGTTCTGATTATAATCAACAAGTCAAGGAATTTTCGTGGACTAACTCTTCAGATATGATTGATTGTTGGTATAGTTTAAATGAAGGAGTTTCAAATATTACAATTGGTTGTAATGATTTGTTAAAAACAGATTCCATTTTTTCAAATGAAGGGTGGAACACTTGGACTATTTATGCAAATGATTCTTTAGGTAATGAAGTTTTATCAAGCTCAACTTTCTGGGTTGACAGCATCGCTCCTGTAATAAATATCATAAATTTAAATTATCCTTTACAATTTACAAATCAAACTTCTTTTACAATCATTGCACAATTATTTGAAAAAAATTGGAAAAATGCAAATAATCCGATAACTTTTTGGACATGGGATTTAGATGGAACTCTTGGGATGATTTCTCCAGCAATAGATAAAAATACAAATCTTTCTTCCCAAATTTATAATTCTATTTATGAAGGAGAAGGAATCTATAATTATAATTTGACAAGTGAAGATACAATTGGACATATTAGTTCAACCCCGGGACAAATTTTAATTGACACACTATCGCCTTTTGTAACAATAACCTCTCCTACAAACGGATCAAAGTGGAGAAGTTCAGTATCAATTAATTCAAATGCCTCAGATGATCTATCGCAAACAACAGATGTTTCAGATATAGATTCAATAACAAATGAAATTTACAACGCTTCAGATGATTTATTTAATTCAACTTCTTGTTCAGCTAAAATTTGTTCTTACCAATGGGACTCCTCTTTATTTGACGACGGACTTTATTACATTCTTGCAACAGCAGTGGACAAAGCAACAAACCCTTCAACACCTTTACAAGTTTTCTTCGACATAGACAACACAAATCCCAATGTTTTCCTTAATTTCCCCTTATCAAACTTAACAACAAACGAAAGCATTTCAATAAATATTAGCGCATCAGACGCACATCTTAGCAATTTAATATTAATGAATGCTTCAACAAGTTTAAACACAACAATCGCCTCCTCAACTTTCTTAGAATCAATAATTCTTTTAGAAAACGAAGGAGAATATTCTTTATGGGCTTGGGCAAATGATACTTTCGGGAACACAAACCAAACTTCTCCTGTAGTAGAATTAATAATTGATAAAACTGCACCTGAAGTAAATGCTGGAGAAAATAATATTACCAATTCTACAATCGCAAAAACCGCAACCGCGACAGATTCTTTAAGTGGATTAAATTACACTTTCTGGAGCGAAACAGCAACGGGAAATATCTCTTTCTCCGATGCTTCAAATTTAACCACAGAAATTAACGCAACACAAGATGGATTATATACAATTCAATTAATCGCAGTTGACAAAGCAGGAAACTCAAACACTGACGTTTTCAATTTAACGTGGGACACAACACCTCCAACAACATCTAATAATTATGACTTGGCATGGAAAAATTCCGCTTTTGATATAACTTTGAACGCAAGTGATTTAACTTCAGGTGTTGATTATATAATGTGGAACTATAATAATTCTGCAACATGGAATAAATCTGTAGGAGACAATGTGGTTGTGAATGTAGCATTAGAAGGAAACTTAACATTAGAATATTACGCAGTTGACAAAGCAGGAAACGCTGAAGGAATAAACTACTCAATTTATATTTTAATAGATAAAACTGCCCCAGATGTAAACGCAGGAAGTGATGCTCACAATAATTCTATCTTTTTCCAAAATGCAACAACATCAGATGTTCTTTCAGGAATCGTCTCGTGGTTATGGAGTAAAATAAGTGGTTTAGGAAATATAACTTTTGGAAATAATGCTATTGAAGACACAAACATTAGTGCTGATGCAGACGATGATTATGTGATTAGTTTAAATGCAACAGATAATGCAGGAAACTCAAATGTAAGCATAATGAGTTTAAGATGGGACACAACAGCACCAAACTTAACATTAATAGAAAATGAAACGTTATATTTAGAAGTTTATGCTGATTACATAGAATACAACGCAACAGCAGTAGACACATTCGACGGAGACAGAACCTCAAATATTGTAATAACAGGTTCAGTAAATACTTCACTTCTAGGAACATACACAATTAATTATTCAGTTTCAGATTCTCTTGGAAACACAAACACAACAACAAGATTAGTTCTTGTAAACGACACAATTATTCCAAACATAACTTTGACAGGAGCGAATCCTCAAATAATCGAAGTAGGAACTACTTACAACGAATTAAACGCAACAGCAACAGATAATTACAACACAAGTTTAGTTTTAGTTATCGACGATTCTGCAGTAAACACTTCTATAGTCGGAACTTATTTAGTAACTTATGATACAAATGATGGAAACGGAAACGACGCAGTCCAAGTAACAAGAATAGTAAATGTTATCGATACAATTTCACCTGTTGTAACTTTAGACTCGCCAACTGATGGAATCCATTTTGTAGAAGGAACAACAATCGTAGAAATAAATTACACCGCAACAGACACATCAAATAATATCACTTCTTGCAACTTAACTTTAAACAATGTGTTTAACTACACTAACTTGGGAACATCTTTCATAATAACAAATCTAACTTCAGGAAAATATACTTACAGCGTTTCATGCACAGATGGTTCTTCAAACTCAAACTTCTCATTAACACAAACTTTCACAATCCTCGCAAATCCATCAGAAGTTTCAGAGTTCACAGAATACACAAACCTTTCAGCAGAACCAGATATCTCAAGTGTACCAAATTTCTTCGTAAACAATTCATTAGGAAATGTATTATTCAACGAGGCTGTTGATTTCTCTGAAGGAGTAGATTGGACACAATACATAAACATATCACAAGACAGAATTGAAACAAAATCCGACGCAAATTTAGACCTAAATAAAAACACAACTTTGACTTTCTATAACATAAACTTAACAACTCCAGAAGTTTTGAAAGATGGGGTAGTTTTCACAGCCTACAATAATTGGAATTACAATTCAACTTCTTTGATTTTATCTTTCGAAGTTTCTCAAGCAGGAGTTTACACAATTAGAGAATATGTTGTACCTGCACCACCAGGATCTCCCGGAGGAGGAAGTGGCGGAGGAAGTAGTTCAACAATATATTATGAATGTTCGGGATGGGGCTCATGTGCAAGTAGCGAGCAAACAAGAACTTGCGAGCAAGTTAGTTATTGTACAATCTCAGAACCAAATTGTTTCAAAGTTGCAAAGAGACCAGAACAATCAAAGAGTTGTATCATGCCTCCAGTTGAAGAATTGAGCACAGAAAATAATGAAGAAGAAGTTTCAGAAGAAATACCTGAAGAAGGATTTGTGGCTTCTATCACAGGAGGAGCAATCGGTGGAGTAACGGACTTCGTAAAATCAACAGGCGGAATTATCTTCACAATCTTCTTAGTGTTAAGTCTTGTAGCTTTCGCATTCAAAGAAAAGATAAAAGATAGATATGTGAAATACAAGATTCAGAAATATAAATTTAATAGAAAAAAATAATTATTTTTTAATAAATTCTTTTAACAACTTCAAAACTTCTTCCCTCTGATTTGGCAAGAATGAAATAGAGCCAGCGTTTTTGTGTCCGCCACCCTCGACAAAAGCATTAGGCAATTTAGAAATTAACATTTTTATTAAATCATGAACCGAAAAATCTGCTTCGTCGGTCGCACGCATAGTTATTGCCGTCGGCATTATTCCTATCGAAATTAAATTTGTAATTCCATGTTTTTGTAAATCGTCATGCACAAGTCCAACAGCTCTTCCAGTCTTCGGGAAAAAACCGAAGCCAGGAAAAACATCGTTAATGTAAAGCATCTGCAAAGTTGTCTTCCCAATTTTTTCTTTAATCGCATTCAACTTCCCAATCTCCAAACCTTTCTCATCCAAATCTTTAATGTAAGGCGCCATCAAATCAACCAAAGCCTTCTGCTTATCTCTCGGCTCTCCAAAAAGCACCTCAATATATTCACGTGCTTCCATAAATCTCAATTTCGTAGAAGTGTAATCAATAACCAACATTATATTGTGAAGTAAATTTTGAGAGTAACCTTCCTCTTCCGCGACCTTCAAATATTTTCCCATAATAACCTTATCTCCCAGGTCAATTCTATCTGCATAACCAGCGAGGGCAGGAATCTGTTTAATATTTTGAACATCAATATTCACAAATCGCGCAAGTTCTGCACAAAGCATTCCCGCAGAAAAGTGCGAACCATTTTCAGCAACCAAAAAAGGATTTATATGAACAAGCACTTCATCAGAAATAACATCCTCGTCGAATTGATGATGGTCCACAACTATAAAATCTGCACCATGAATTTTACCTTGTTTTATCGCCATCAAATCCTGCGGGCTCGAACCATTATCTGCAATAATTATCAAAGGCATTTTATTCGAAAACTTCGCAACATTCCTCAAAGAATTTGCAGTGTCCCTGATAGAATCATCAAGTTCGTAAAACGGAGCCTGACAAGGTGCTCTAGTGAAAAATTCCCAAGCCGCTTTTTCCGACCCGTGCTGGTTTTTTATTAACGGCAAAATTGCTTTTTCCAAAGCGTAACCAGAACAATATCCGTCGGTATCATTATGATGTCTAACAATAATCGGCCTTCCACGAATAACAGCCAATCGAATTTGAATTGCCGCGTCCACGAATCTTTTTTCCAACTTTTCCAAAATTTTTCCTTTAACTAAAAAACCGGGAGATTCAATATGTGCTCTATCTAATTCAATTTTTTTCAAACTCTCCAAAAATTTATATTTTTCATCTGGACTCAATTTAGAAATTTTTACAATGTCTCCCTCGAGCTCTCCCTGAAACTCGCCCATGTTCACAATCGCTTTAATACAATCGCCTTCCTCAACTTCTGGAAACGCCCTCGCCCCTGGAGAAATAAATCCTTTCAAAGAAAGTGAAGCAGTCCCGTCGCTGACAACAAAAACAGTCGGCCCTCCAGTCTGAACAATTCGCGAAACTTCAACAGTCAATTGAACTTTCTTAGAATTCGAGTCAACATCTTTTATCAATTTAATCTTAATGGGTGTATCATCTTGTTTAAAATTTTTCTTAATCGGTTTATTAAATTTCTTATTCATCTTAGAATTAATTTACTTTGCGTTAAAAACGTTTCTATTTAACCCATTTCTCCAAAGCTTCTCGAAGTTCCCTGTGACTCTTCGCATAATTTTTCAAAGAAATCTTATTCATCGTCGCATCAACGGCCTGCCTCATCGCCTTTGCTCCAGCAATTGTTCCTTGAGGATGCCCATGAATTCCTCCACCAGCTTGTATCACAACATCTTTACCCATAAACTGCATAATCTTATCGACGATTCCAGGATGCACTCCTCCTGATGCCACACCAAAAACAGGCTTAACTCCAAACCATTTCTGAGATAAATGTTCTTTTGTTTGTTTAGTAAACTCACTTTCAATTTCTTGTTCAATATGCAAAACCTCATCCTTCCCTCCAGTCATTTTTCCGTAAGCAGTTCCAATATGCAATGTGTCAATGCCAACCATCCTCGCTAATTGTGCAATAACTTCCATTGACATTCCGTGTTCAGGATTTCTATCGAACATTGCATGCCCAGCTCGATGCGCGTGAATCGGAAGCTTCGTGTGATTCCTTGCGGTCTGTAAACCAGCCCAACCCAAAGTAATAATATCCAACATAATATAATTCCCGCCGTTCTGCTCGACAAATTTAATCCGCCTCAACATTTCCTCCGTCTCCGCCGTACAATTAACCAAATAAACTTTTTTCTCACCAGTTTCTTCTTCCGCCTTTTTCAAAGCTTTAATTGTCAACAAAAATCTTTTCTTAAATTTATTAAAAGTTTGCGAAGTCAAATTCTCGTCGTCCTTAACAACATCACATCCACCAATCCAAGAATCATAAGCAACCTTCGCGTGCTCTTTTTCATCCAATCCAACTTTCGGTTTAACAATTGTTCCAACCAACGGCCTATCAAAAACTTTCAAATATTTTCTAATTCCTTTAATTCCAAATTGCGGACCTTTGAACGATTTCAACATTTTCTTAGGAATTTTAATATCTTCCCAAAGCAAACCTTTCGCAGATTTCATTCCATAAATATTTCCTCCAATCGAAGACATTACTTCCGGAAGATTTCCCAATTCAAAAAGTTCAAGAGGATAAGCGATTCGACACCTTTTATTTTTAGCGTCGAGATAATAAACTTTCGGAGCCAACAATTTTCCAATTCGAGGTTTCATCGTCTTAATATCTGTCCAAGTGCCGACGGAACTCTCGCCCGCAACCATGCTCACAACATCTCTAAAACTATAACCCTTCGCCGGCGTAACCTTGAACTGACAAACCACATCAGTCTTTTTAGGACGATACTTCATGTCAATAAAACTCTTGTAACCAGTAACTGTTTTCACCATCTTCTTTTAATTAACAATCTCTTTATCTTTTTAAAATTATCCCAACTTCACCTTACTACCCTCGTCAGTATCATCAACCAAATAACCTTCCTTTTTCAAAACTTCTCTCAAAGCGTCCGACTCTTTCCAATCTTTTTTAGCTCTCGCAACTTCCCTCAACTTTACAATTTCCAAAATGTCGTCGGGAACACCAATTTCTTCCTTTTCTAAAAGTTTCAAACCTAAAACCTCATCCATCTTTTTTATCGTCGAATATTTTCCCTTCGCATTTTTATCACGAACCAATTTCCACAAAACCTGCAAAGCCTTCGGTGTATTCAAATCATCATTCATCGCATCCTCAAACGCTTTCAAATAAATCTTATTAGCAACTTTATCTTCCTCCAACTCAGAAATAATATTCTTCAATCTCTGATAAGCAACTTTCGCATTCTCCAAAGTCTTCCTAGAAAAATCAACCGGCTTCCTATAATGATTCGAGATAACAAAATATCTAATTATCTCTCCAGAATATTCTTTCAATAAATCTTTTATCGTCTTAAAATTTCCAAGACTTTTAGACATTTTAATTTTATCGACGTTAACCATTCCATTATGCACCCAATAATTTGCAAACTTTGTCCCATATCCTGCTTCGCTTTGTGCAATCTCATCTTCATGATGAGGAAAAATTAAATCTTGCCCGCCACCATGAATATCAAACGGCATTCCTAAAATTGAATTCGACATCGCCGAACATTCGATATGCCAACCGGGTCGACCTTTTTCCCAAGGCGAATTCCACGACGGCTCGCCCTCTTTCGAAAATTTCCAAAGCACAAAATCATGATTACTTTTCCCAGCAATTCTTTTTCCCATCTGAAGATTCTCAATTTTCTGTCCACTCAATTTTCCGTATTTTTTAAATTTAGAAATATCAAAATAAACCCCGTCGTCGCCAACATAAGCGTAACCTTTTGAGTCAAGCAATTTTATCAACTCAATCATTTGTTTAACATATTCCGTCGCTTTCGGTTGAAAATCTGGCTTCATAACCCCCAAAGCAGAATAATCCTGCAGGTGCTCCAGAAGATTTTTCCTCGTCAATTCTTTTATATCAATTCCCAACTCATTCGCTTTGTTAATTATTTTATCGTCGATATCCGTAATATTTGAAACAAATTTAACTTTGTAATTCGAATAAATTAAATATCTTCTAAGCACATCAAAAGTAATTTGAGAACGAGCATGACCCAAATGAGGAACACCATTCACCGTCGGACCACAAACATAAATTCCAACTTCACCTTTTTTTATGGACTTAAAAGTTTCTCTCTTTCGCGTCAAAGTATTATACAATTTCAAAACCATGTTTTAATTAAGAAAAATTATTATTTAAATTTAAGCAATTAACAAATAGTTGAAGTAACTGCCCCAAGTGAACTGAAACTAACGTCCATGTAATGTGATTCACCTTGGCTACTTCCCTCGGTGTCTGTTACAAGAAGTTCAATTTCTAAATCAAAAGCATCTGTTCCTTCAGGAATTTTAATTGAAAAAATATTAATTGGATCATCATTTCCTGCAGCAACTCGAACACCCTCTCTTCCACTAACAGAAATCCATCTTTCAATATCATCCTCTCTAATATCTCCCTCTAAAACCTTTGTGCTAACAACCTTAAAATCATATGTTTTAGAAGTATCACTAACTGCAATACAACCTAACTTTTTTGTTCCACCATCAATAGCAATAACAACTTCTTGGTCGCCTTCACCAACACACTCAACTCCAGATTCTCCAACTTGGAACAAACCTTTAATTTCATTAGACATTCCTGCAGTAATATCGTCTGTCATTTGAATTCCAGAACACATTATATTTCGTGTAAAAATCATTCCCATAATTAAAACTGTCATAAGAAGAACAATAGTAACAATTGTTCCCATGCTCATCTCCATTGCTGCTTTACGACTTTTAATAAAGTCGTAATGAAAAATCTTTGATTTTACTTTTTTGTTTTTCATTTTAAGAAAGTGCAGGTAGGTTTGTCAACCCTTTAGTAAAAGCGTAATAAGTTATGATGAGGGTCACAATTAAAACAATCACACTTAACACAATTCCCCAAATATTTAACTTTCGAGCTTTACCATCTTTTATTTTTTTACTTTGATAAAATCCAACAATTCCTATAATCAAAGCTGCCAACGGCTGAAAGAAAGATAAAACTATACTAACAATTCCTAAAGTGTAAGGAGTGCTATCGTGAGTATTTTTTGCGTCAACCATCTTTTATATTTAATTTAGGAAATTTGATTTTATAAATGTTTTTAAAAAATGGGGCTCCCGGGAGTCGAACCCGGCACACCATGATCTTCAGTCATGTGCTCTCCCGCTGAGCTAGAGCCCCATACAAAAATTAGTAAGAAGTTGTTTTTAAAGTTTTAGAAAAGAAAAAAAGTAAGTTTTGAAATGAAGGTTGTAAAATTGTAAGTCGGGTTTATAGGCCCGAGCAATTCTGAAATTTCGAATAAATGAGTGAGAAAATTTAACAAGCGAATTTAAAGAGCATTTCACGGATTGGGAGCACCGGAGCCCCATATGCAGTTGTAAACTGCATTATGATTCTTAAAAAATAATGTAAGTCGGGAATAGGCCACCTTCTGTCATTCCTTGTTTCTCCATATTGCTTTATCAGCGAAGACAAACGGAATGTGTTAACATTCAACTAAGCGACTTAAAGCCTTGCACCAGTCAGGGTGTTCGTTTCATCAAATCTTCGGCGTCGACGTTCAACGCAAGTTTCATTACTCAACCGAAGCTGTGCCGTTTCTGTGACAGAGCCATGCCTCACGACATCAATGTTTTCACAAAGTGACTTTTCGCAGTGGGCGGACCTTCCTCAAGAATCAATTTTGATATTCCAAAATTCGCCAATCCAATGACCGACTCCCGAAGTTAACTACCCGACTTACAATAATTGACAGAAACAAGGGTTTTTAAATTTTTACCTCAAGCAATTTCAGGATACTTTTCTCTCAAAACCGGAAGAATATCCTTGATACAATTTTGATAATCAATCGCACCGCCTTCTTGATAAAGAGAATTACAATAACCAAATTCTTCCGATTCCAAAATCAATTTTCCTGGCTTCAGCTCACCGACTTCAAAAGGAATCCCCTTCAAATTTTCAAAAGCACCCGCAAAACAATCAGCATCCTTAAACTCCGAAACAATCTCTCCCGTCCCCATTTTAAGATTAACAATTGTCTTACAATCCAAAACATCCTCTAAATAATCATAAGTGTTAATGTTCGCCTTTTTGATGTTAGAATTCTGATTCATTTTGTAAACTCCCAAAGATAAAACTAACAAAATAAAAACCCCCAACAAAAGATATTTTATTTTTTTATTCATAGTAAAATCTATTTCCCCGAATTTAAAAATCTTTGCAGAAAGAAAAAATTTAGTTTATTTTATAAATAATTATTTATTAAAGGGTTTATGAAGTATATTTTTTTAGGGGGAAAATAATTTGAAACGTCAAAAAATTCCAATCCAATTATCTGTTCGTTAAACCCAATTCCCAATCATCCGTTCTTTCCTAATCTTAAAACCCCCTGACTCCTTTGAAATCAAAACATTTAAATATCTCAAAAAAGAGATAATACTATCTCAAAATGGAAACACTAAATAAAAACGAATTGAAAGTGCTGGATTTGTTCAGAAAAAATATCTTCTTGAAATCAAGTATAAGGGAAATTACGGGCAAAATAAAGAGTAAATCCTATCAAAGAGTTTATGAAGCGATTGAAAGTTTGGAAAAAAGACAAATATTAAATTCTGAAAAAATGGGAAATACAAATTTGATTAGCTTGAAAATGTCAAGAAATACTTTTCTAACCCTATCCTTCTTAGACGAACAGGAGACCGAAAATATTCCCAATGCACAAAAAATAATCGCATTAAAGGAGATTACAGATTATTTAATTCTGGTAACTGGGAGTTATGCAAAAGGCAATGCTAATAAAAAATCAGATATGGATTTAGTAATTATTATCCCAGACAAAGAAGATGTTGTCCATATACAAAAGCTATCGGAAAATCTTACAACGTTATTTATTCCAGAAATTCATCTTTATGTCTTCAGGAAAAAAGATTTTATTGAAATGTTAAAGGATAAAAAAGAAACTTATGGCAAAGAAATATTCAGAAACCACATTCTCCTTAAAAATGCGCAAATATATTATGAGTTGATAAACGAGGCAATTGAGCATGGATTTAAAAGTTAAAGGTTATCTTGAACGAGCTGAGAATGAGCTAATTTTAGCAAGAGCTAATTTCGAATTGTCAATTAAAGAAGAAGCAAAACAAATGCTAAAGATTCCTTCTGGAAAAACTTTTTTTAATAATGTTATTTCAGAAGCATATTATTCAATATTTTATTCAGCAAAGGCCTACTTGTTTTCACAGGGGGTAAAAACAGAAGCTCCAGAAGAACATAGAAGAACTTACGAAGAATTCAAAAAAATTGTAGAATCAAAAAAACTAGATAGGCAATTAAAAGAGATATATGAATTAGAATCTGAAAAAGCGGAGACCCTTCTAAACATCTTTTTTTCTGAAAAAAGAAACAGGGGAAGATTTACCTATAATCTTAATGCTAATGCAAATCTTCCTTTTGCAGAACAGTCAATTAAGAATGCAAAGATATTTGTGTCAACAATTAAAATGCTTTTGGAAAAACCATGAACCCCCACGCAAAATCAAAAGAGGAACTATTCAAAGAACTGCAAACTTCTGAAAAAGGAATAACTCAAAAGCAAGCAGAAGAAAGATTAAAAAAATACGGCAAAAACGAAATCAAACAAACACACAGATTAAAACCTCTAAAAATTTTCCTCCAACAATTTAATTCTTTTTTAATTTACATTCTAATAATCGCCGCCGCAATTTCGTTTTTCATAAAACACAACTTAGACGGAGGAGTCATCAGTGCGATAATAATTTTGAACGCAGGAATCGGATTCTTCCAACAATACAAAGCAGAAAGAGCAATAATTAATTTAAGAAAATTCCTAATCCCCAAATCAAAAGTAATTCGTGAAGGCATGATGATTGAAATTTCTTCGTCAGAATTAGTTCCTGGAGACATTGTAGTTTTAAGCGTCGGTGATAAAATCAACGCAGATTGCAGAATAATCGAAACGGAAAATCTTCAGACTAACGAAGCAATTCTCACCGGAGAAAGTTTACCCATCGAGAAAGATGTTAAAACTCTGTCAGAAAAAATTTCTCTCGCAGAAAGAAAAAACATGTTATTCATGGGAACCCAAGTTGTTCGAGGAAGCACGAAAGCTTTAGTTGTTTCAACCGGAATGCAAACAGAGTTCGGAAAAATCGCGGAAACACTTCAAGAACTGGACACGCAAAAAACACCGATGCAAAAAAGATTAGACGTATTCTCAAAGCAAGTCGGAATTTTCATTTTAATTTTCGTAGCAATAGTTCTTTTGCTCGGCGTGCTCGAACATTTCGACGCATTTGAAATGTTCCTTACAGCAGTCGCATTAGCAGTCTCGGCAATTCCAGAAGGACTCCCAGCCGTGCTAACAATTTCCTTCGCAATTTCTTCTTTAGCAATGTCCAAAAAAAATGTAATTATTAGAAGGCTCCCAGCCGTAGAAAGTTTAGGAAGCGTAACAGTAATTTGCTCAGACAAAACAGGCACAATCACCGAGGAGAAAATGACAATAAAAGAGATATACGCAAACAATCAATTCTATGAAAGAAAAGGAAAAGAAATATTATTCAAAAACAAAAAAATAAATTTCAAGGAAGACAAAACTATTTTCAATTTAATAAAAACAAGCGTGCTTTGTAATAATGCCCGATTTGAAATGGTAAAAGACAAATATGAAATAATTGGAGACCCGACGGAACAAGCTTTGGTTTCTGCATCTTTAGATTTAGGGTTCAACAAAAAATTATTAATTGAACAAGAACCGAGCGTAAAAAAATTAGAGTTCGATTCCAAAAGAAAAATGATGTCTGTTTTGAGAACCAACGGAAGAAACAGCACTTTATATACAAAAGGAGCAATCGAAAAAATTCTCCACGCCTCGAGCGAAGAGTTAGTTAATGGACTGGTTAAACCATTATCTGAAAAAAGAAAAACAGAAATTTTAAATGACGCAAAGAAAATGGAAGACCAAGCCTTGAGAGTTTTAGCTTTCGCATATAAAACAATTTCAAATAAATCAAAACCCGAAGAAAAAGGTTTAACATTCTTAGGGTTTGTTGGAATGATTGACCCTCCAAGAAAAGAAGTAAAAGAGGCCATAAGACAATGTAAGGACGCGGGAATAAAAGTTAAAATGATTACAGGCGATTCTCCTTTAACAGCGACGGCAATCGCAAAACAAATAGGAATTATTGGAAAAACAATTACTGAAAGCGAGTTAGAAAAAATGAGTGATGAAGAATTAAAAAATTCAATTGATTCTTTCGCAGTTTTCGCAAGAACAAGTCCAACTCAAAAACTAAGAATAACCCAAGTCTTACAATCTCTCGGAGAAGTTGTAGCGATAACTGGCGACGGAGTGAATGACGCGTTGGCTTTAAAATCGGCGGACATTGGTATCGCAATGGGAAAAAGAGGAACGGATGTTTCTCGAGATGTATCGGATATTGTTTTAATCGATGACAACTTCGCCTCAATCGTCGAAGGAGTCAAACAAGGGCGAACAACTTACGACAACATAAAAAAATTCACAAAATATCTTTTGGCAGTTAACTTTAGTGCAATCGCTTTGGTTCTAACAACCTTGGCAATGGGGTTACCTCTACCTCTTCTTCCACTCCAAATTTTATGGATGAATCTTGTCACCGATTCCTTTCCAGCACTAACTTTTATTTTTGAAAAAGAAGAATCAGTAATGAAATCAAAACCGAGAACAGAAAAAAGCATGCTCGGAGGAATTTGGAAATTTATTATCGTCGCTGGAATTGTAGCTTTCATGGTAGAGATAATAATTTATTTTATAGGAATAAATAATTCATACGCAATTGAACGAACGCGAACATTAGTTTTAACAGGGGCAATATTTTTCGAATTAATTTTCGTTTACGCTTGCCGTTCCGACAAACCGCTTTTAAAAATAGGAATCTTTTCAAACAAATGGATGAACCTCGCAGTCATAAGCTCAATATTAATTCACTTGGTTTTAATCTACACTCCTTTAGGAATTGCCTTTGGAGTCGTGCCGTTAGGATTGAGCGACTGGGCTTTAATTTTACCTTTCGCATTTTCAGGGCTAATAATTTTTGAAGGGGCAAAATATTTTAAAAGAAAATGATAACAAATTTAATTTATTTTTTAATTGCATGTCTCGGGATAATTCTCTCCGGAATTTATTTAGTTAAATCCTTAGAAAAGATAGCAAAGCACCTCGGGATAAGTAGATTCACAGCAGCATTTATAATTATGGCGGTTGCGACATCCCTACCCGAATTAATCGTAGGCATAACTTCGGCAATTCAAAAAAATTCATCCTTGAGTATGGGAAATGTAATCGGTGCGAACATAATTAACCTCACTTTAATCACGGGAATATTCATAGTTTTAGGAAGAGGAATAAAATTCAAATCAAAGAAAAACGAAAACAATGTTTATTTTATGCTTTTCTCAATCGCGTTATTATTCGCACTTTATTTAGTTGGGAACGAATTATCCAGAATCGACGGAATAATTCTTTTGGCATTTTTTATAATTAATACCACAAGATTGTTGATAAAAAGAAAAAAATACCGAGCGAAAATAAATGGAACTCGTTTGGAAAGAAAAGAAGGAGTTTACAATTCGTTCTTCTTTATTTTTCTCGTAGCCGTTTTAATTTTCTCTTCGAGATATCTTGTAAAATACGGAAGCCTTTTAGCAATAGATTTGAACGTGCCTCAAATACTTATAGGATTATTTTTAATTTCAATAGCGACAACTTTGCCGGAATTAGTTTTTGGAATTAACGCAGTTTTAGCAAACAGAAAAGAAATGTCAATCGGCGACCAGACCGGAACCATTTTTTCAAACACTTGTTTAATTTTAGGAATTGTGAGCATCATAAACCCGATAAAAGTCGCGTTCCTACCTTTCATCATCTCGATGTCATTTTTATTATTCGCAGGAATTTTATTTACAATTTTTATGAAAATAGATAACGAGTTCACAATAAAAGAAGGAATCGCCTTAATCCTAATTTACCTCGTTTTCATTTCAATAGAATTAGTCTCGAATTTTCCTCGAGTTTAATTCATATATTAGGGTGGTTCTTCGTCTTCCATTTCATCTCCTTTGATAACAATCTAAAAGAAAAATTCTTTTTAAAACAAAAGAAAGAAAACTAAGTAACGATTGTAATGATGTAAAATATATATTGCAGTATATAATTGTTTAATTTTCTCCTACATAAACCTTTAAATAACCAAAAACTGATGAACTTTTATGTTAGACTGGATAATTCAAAACAAAGAACTACTGAAAATATTCTACGCCTTAATAATAGGATTAGTGTGCTTTCTAATAGTCCTAAAAACAAACAGGCTCTTCAAATTAAGCGACCACCAAGGAATCCGATATTTCCGAAACGCGTTCTTCTTTTACGGACTCGGTTTTTTAACAAGATATTTTTTAATCTATGCAATTCCAAATTCGTCCCAAATAATTTCCCCAATCTTCGAGTTCTTCCTCGTGATGGCAGGATTCTTTTTACTTTATAGTTTAATCTGGAAAAAAGTCGAAACCTCAAAAGAAGGCGAGTTCAGTTCTCTAGTAAATCTAAAAATCGGAATTTTCTATTTGATGACTTTAGTCGTAGTTCTACTCGATTATTTCTGGAAAACAAATTCCTTCATGTTCGCCTCGCAAATAATTATTTTCTTTGTAGCATTTATAATCAGTTTAATCAATTATTCTGCAAAAGGCAAAGCACACAGATTCTTAAAATTCTACGTCGTCGCAATGTTCCTAATTCTCATAACATGGGCATTAAATTTCGCAATGGTCTTCTTTATTAACTGGAACCAAGGCGTGCTCACAAATATTTACGCAATTAACTTAATAGTTTTCTTTTTAATTTGGTACGGCGTAAATAAGGTAACAAAAAAATAAAATGGCAAGGAAAAGGGAAAGACTCGAAGTCATAAAGGACATACTTGAATCGGTTCGTAAAACTAGAAACATCAAGCCTACGAGATTACTATACTCTTCTAACCTTTCGCCCCAAATGTTTAAGGAATACATAAACGAATTAGTCAGCAAAAAATTCCTCACCATCGAAGTAGACAAAGAAGACAAAAAGACATTTTCTCTCACAAAAAAAGGACAAGATTTTCTACAAGAATACAGAGTAATCGAAAACTTAGTCGAGAATTTCGGTTTATAATTTCGTCTTTTACTCCCCAACCGAGGCACTATGAAGTTCAATTTCTAAAGTGGTCATGAATGTTTAAATATAATTTAGTGAATGTAATACTATGAAAACTACAATAACCGTTTTAACCGGTAAGGGCGAGAGGTCGACTCTCGAAGACGTGTACAAGGCTTCAAACGAAGTGATGCAAATTGCCGACATTGTTGGCGGAGAAGTCGTTTCAGAGAAGTTTTTATGTGACGGAGTAAGCCTTACATTAAGAAGATAAATATTTTTCAATTTGGGGCGAAAGCCCCAATCATTTTATTTCGTTAATTATAAAAAGAATGATTCATTTACTAAATAATGAAAAATAAAGTCAAACTTTTAGGAATTATCTTAATAATTTTAATTGTAATAATAATTTCTTTCACCTACATTTCAAACTTTAAAGAAGAAAAATGTGTTTCAAAAAATGGAAACAAAATGAGATTATCCACCGCAAAACAAATCGCAGAAAATAGCGAGTGTTCTGCAGAAGGAAAAATAACCGAAACCCCTTACTGCAATTCTGAAACCGGAACGTGGTGGTTCGGAATCGACGCTGAAATTCCAGAGTATTGTTTCGGAGTAAGTTGTGTCGTTAATGTTGAAACAAAAACTGCGGAAGTCCAGTGGATGTGTGGCGGAGCAATTCCCGAGCCCAATTGAGTTAATAATTTAAACTCCTTTCTCTTAAATCAAACATGAAAATCAGGTGGAAAATTTTAGCGTTATCATTTGTAATAGTTTTTGGAGTAGCATTTTTAGGAAGCCTTTTCACAACTCCTGTAACAAACTCCGAATGGTACGAATCAATCAAACCCGCAATCACTCCCCCAAACTATGTCTTCCCAATCGTATGGAATATTTTATTTTTACTAATAACAATTTCAATTTATCTTTCATGGACGAGCGCAAAGAAAAAACAAAAAACAAAATTAGCCTGGGCATTCGGAATTAATTTATTCCTCAACGCACTTTGGAGCCTAATATTTTTCACAATGAAAAATCCTCCCCTAGCATTTTTTGAATTAATCCTTTTAGACATTTCAATATTTTTCCTAATTTACACAACCAATAAAATAGACAAGACTTCGTCCTATTTACTAATTCCCTATTTCCTTTGGGTAACCTTCGCCGGATATCTAAATTACTTAATGGCTTTCTAAAACTTTATTAACACTAAATTTGGAAAATAACTATGAACATTTTTGTATTAGATAAAGACCCAAAAAAGTCGGCAAGAATTTTATGCGACCAGCACGTTGTGAAAATGATACTCGAGAGTGCGCAACTTCTCTGCACCGCCCACCATTGCACAAATCCAAAATCAAAAGCACCCTACAAAAAAACACACGTGAATCATCCCTGCTCAATCTGGACAAGAACTTCCGAAGGAAATTACAATTGGTTAGTTGCACACGCCGACGAGCTTTGCAAAGAATACACAAAAAGGTACAATCGAGAACACAAAACAAAAAAAGTAATTGAATGGTGCAAAACAAAAATCCCAAAATTAGAAAAGAAACGAAGAACATCTTTCGTCCAAGCAATGCCTGAAAAGTATAAAAACATTGATTCCTTCAAAGCTTATGAGGATTACTACAAAGGCGAAAAATTAAAATTCGCAAGATGGAAAAGAGGTAAACCCGAACAATTCAAATGAACAAACACCTAAAAATAAGTTTTATAATTTCTTTCTTAGCATTTATTTTAGTCGGAATAATTTTGAGGTGCTACCCGCTCGGATGCGAACTCTGGGACTGGAAAGAAATCACAAAAACTTTCGCATTCGTTTTCATCCCAGTATTTTTAGTAAGCTACATATCCCAAAGATTCTTCCACTTAGACAAAGACAAAAGAGGAGAACTCGTCGTAGAAATGCAAGATGATGAATAAAAAAATCCTATCCCTAATTTTAATTTTTTCTTTAGCATTAGTCTCCGCTCACCAACCAAGAATAGTTTTCGACACCCAAAGCACTTTGAACAACCCAGTAATAATTGAACAACAAGAAATTTCAAAAGCATATTACGGAAACTTAAACGGCGACGCGGATTATTTTTCAATCGAAAGCGACAAAGAATTTTTACTTTATTTAAACATCCTCTCACCAAAATTAAACGATAGCCGAACCGATTTTGTCGTAGAAGTTTTGAAAGACGGAGAATTTGTTTTAGAATTAGAGGGCGGAGAATGGGAAGAATTTTATGAAGAATTCGGAAGAGATTATTATTTGCGAGGACCAGAAGCAGAACTTCAAGTCGAACCAGGAAAATATTTAATCAAAGTTTCAAATCCGAACAACCAAGGAAAATATTCTTTAGCCGTCGGTAAAATCGAAGAATTTCCTTTTATAGAAATAGTAAAAACAATAATCTTGCTTCCAAAAATAAAAAGAGATTTTTTCAATAAATCAATTTGGAATGATTTTTGGGAACTTGGGGTCGGAGTGGGAATTTTAATTATAATAATATTTTTTATTTTGAAATGGAAAATGAAAAGAAGATTTAGATGAAAAACAAAACAAACAAAAATTGGTATCTCGGATTTCTCGGTTTCCTCGGGTTCAATGGAATTCCAGAACTTTTAACACAAGATTGGTTTGGAAGTCTGTGGCTGTTGTGGTTCCTTTGGTTTATTTGGTTCTTTAGAAAGTAGGATTTGATTTTTTGGAGGAAGGCAGAGCCTCATCACCATAAAATTTAAATACATATACAAACCCCCATTTTTGTGGTAATCCCATTAAATAAATATTACATTTCAGTTACAAGGTATGATAATGGAGAATATGTTGTAGAATATGCATGTCCTTCTATTAATAAAGACAAGGAAAAAATAGGCATTGATATCTTGGGGGGAGATTTTATTGTAGCATGCAGAACACTTTCAAAATATTTAAGAGAAGTAGGAACTTCTGGATTAATTCTTGTTTCTGTGCCTTCTTTAATAAAAAATGTTAATACCGCTAGGAAACCAATACCTCATAGTAATTTAGAATTACTGGCAGAAACCGTTAACGGATTACAAGATAAGGTAACTCTTCAGAGCAAGAAGATAAAAAAATCTCCTTTAGAATTTTAAAAATAAATTAATTCTTTCGAAAGGGGCGAAAATATATTTTTGAGTATAGAAGTAATTAAAAAAAAGATTTTGTTATGGAGGAAATGAACAATACAATTAAAGAACAAATCGCAATGGGGTTATTTACTGGAGCAGTTATAGCATTTTTTATTTTTTTAGGAGAGATAGGAAGAAATTTTTTAAAAGAAATTTTGGTTCTCTCAGCGCTAATACTTACGATTTTTTTATCATTAATAATTCTTTTAAATCCAACAGATCTTCATATTTTTGGTAATATATTTAAAATTAAATTATAAAAAAATAACGAAATAAGCACTAGAATTTTTATCTGAATATTTTCACATTCATAACTTTAACGTTTTACCGTCGCTGTTACAAATTAAATATACAATTTGAGGCTTTTAGTAGTTATATACTGAAATTCTCGGCGAACCTTGAATATTACATAATAACTCTATCAACGCGATCTTCTTTCGCGGCCTTAGTTGTCTCGTTTTGCGGATGACTTCGAGCTTAGATGCTTTCAGCTCTTATTCACACAATGCGTAGCTATGCAGCCTGCCAATTGACAACTGCTCACCAGAGGCATCCAAGTTCCGTTCCTCTCGTACTAGAAACTTGTTCCACTCAGACAACAACACACCCAGTAGATATCATACAAACTGTCTCACGACGTTCTTAACCCAGCTAACGATCCCTTTTAATACGTGAACTCCGGCACCCTTGCGTGCTTCTGCACACGCAGGATAGGAAGAGCCGACAGCGAAATACCAAACCGCGCCGTCAATTCGGACTATCGGGCGCGACAAGCTTATTACCCTTGGGGTAACTTTTCTATCAGACACGACATCTATTAAAAATGTTCGTGGGTTCACTAGGTCCAACTTTCGTTCCTGCATTTCTTGCTTTTCAAAATACAGTCAGATAAACTTTTGCCCTCGCACTCAACTCTAGATTTCCAAGCTAGATGAGTTTATCTTTGAGTCCTACCGATATCTTTTCGGCAGGGCGCCGCCCCAGCCAAACTACCCGCCTGCTGATGTCCTATAAATAGTAAGCAAGCCCAAATCAAATGAGTAGTATTACACGGTTGCTCCACCATGACCGAGATCATGGCCTCGACGCTCCTACTTATGCTATGCATTTAATCTGAACTCACAACAACAAGTTGTAGTAAAGTTCCACAAGGTCTTCGCTTCCCACTGGGTGTCTCCGGTCTTTGCACCGGACAATATTTTCAGAGGGCTCTGATTGGGGACAGTAACAACCTCGTTAAACCATTCATGCACGTCACCATTCAGATGACAAGGCATTACGCTACCTTAAGCTTTCTGTTACTTTAATATTCAAAAAGAATATTGACTTCAAAAAAATTGAAGCGGATTTGCGCGAGCAAATCTCTACATGTCTCCATGCAGTTCGGACTATCTCTTATTAAAATAAATTCTAATTCTGACGTATAGTCTCTGAGGATCCTAAAGATTCTAAGACTTCATTAAGATTGTATCTTCTTTGTTTTCCTTCTCCATTCATTTTAAATACTTTTTTTAAAAGTTTTTTAAATTCGTTTATATCTTTGTGTTTATGTTGATTTAATGATTCAACAACTTCTGCAAAAATTTGAAAATCTTTTTGTTTTGTCCACAAAGGATATTTTTTAAAAAAAGGAATAACTTTTTCAATTAATTCTTTTCTACTTTGCACAATAAATTGTGAAGTATTTTCCTGTCCGTATTTTTTAATCACTGTTCCACAATTCAAGAGTTTTTGAAATTCATAAAGAATATCTTTGTCTTTTGAATGTTGTGTTACGTGAAAAACCGGATCAAGGACCCATTTAACTTTTGCAGATTTTTGTTTTTTAAGAGCAATACAAAAGCAACTCTCTCCATCTGCAAAGCCAGTTAAGTAATAAATTAATTGTTCTGATTTCATAACCCTCATACGAAGGTTAGATATTTAAATCTTTAGTTTCCTGCTGATTGTCTCTATTTTTCGAATTTTTACTGAATTCACGACGATAAAATCATGAAAACGAGTACCGAAAACCTGTCAAGATGTTCCAGCATACAGTCAGATTTATTGACCCCCTTTTAGCCAAGGGTCATAGTTACCCCCGCCGTTTGATGGACCTTAGCTCCCTTGTAAAAGAGTTTTAGACACCACCACTGGGCAGGTCTCACCACGTATACAAGTCCTTTCGGATTAGCACGTGGCTACGTTTTTGGTAAACAGTCGGGCCGTCCTTGTTACTGAGATCTATTAATGCAATCACATTTCTGGAAACCACAAAAATAGACATCCCTTAATCCGAAGATACAGGACTAACTTGCCGAATTCCCTCAATCAGTTTTACCCTTCAGGTCTTAGCCTACTAAGCTAGGGCACCAGTGTCGGTTGTGGGTACAGGCAGTTAAACTCGTTAAGCAATACACTTTTCACTGGCTCTTGGAATCAACAATTTTCAGCTAGCAAATTCTCTCGCGTCTATGGATTACCCTCGACGAGATTCTTTACCCGCACATCCCGTAAGATGCACATTTATCCGAAAGCAATATATTACAAAAAGTTCAACTGGTGCAGGAATATTAACCTGCTATCCATCGTCATGCGCAGTTAAGACAAAACTTAGGTCCTGACTAACCCTCGGCTAACATATATTGCCGAGGAAACCTTACCCTTTCGACCTTTTCCATTCTCAGGAAAATCACATCCTACTATTGCCAGGATTCTCGTTGGTATCCGCTCCATCCTTCCTCTCGGAAAAACTTCTACGCAGAAACCACGCCTACTTACCAGAACGTTCAATCTTGAACGCCTCCAAAGTATCGGTATCGTACTTAGCCCCGTCCATTTTCGGGGCTTTGAACCTCAATAGGTGAGCTGTTACGCTTTCTTTAAATGATAGCTGCTTCTGGGCTTACATCCCCAGTGTCTCAGGTTCAAAACTCCCTTTGTTACACTTAGTACGAATTTTGGGACCTTAACTTTGGTCTCCCTTGTTAGGGTCTCGGAACGGTATCTTACATACCGCCCCTGATTCTCATTTTACGCAGTCAACAGATTCTGAGTTGGAAAAAATTCCGTAGTCATTAGACCCTGCAAATTTTATCCGTACTTTACGCCGCTGACAAACTAAATGAGACTATACGAAGGCATATTTCAGTAGGAACCAGCCATTGCCGAATTAGATAGGCTTTTCACCCCTAACCACAGGTCATTCGAGTGCATGTTCACAACACCGGTTCAGCCCTCCATCCGGCTTTCGCCAGACTTCAGCTTGCCCATGGATAGATCATCCGGCTTCAGGTCTGCCCCATGTGACTAACGCATTTTCATACTTGCTCTCGCTTCGGTTACTCAACAAAGTTGATTAGCCTCGCCACATAAGAAAACTCCCTGGCCCGTTTTTCGAAACGTACGTTACAACCCTTATAATTAAGAGCAGTAACAAACTGTAACTGTTAAATTTCAAGTCTTTTAACCCTCTATTAAGAGTACTTTTCAGCTTTCCCTCGCGGTACTTGTTCACTATCGGACTTTGGTTATATTTAGGGTTAGCAGTTAATCCTGCCATATTCAGACCTCCAATCCAGGAAGCCCTACTCGTCGAGGAACGACATATCAACTTCATCTACGGGACTATCACCCTCTAAGGTATCTTGTTCCAAAGAACTTTGATTCGTCGACTTAGCCATTTACCCTCACCACATCTCTAACTTCTTTTCAAAAGCAGATTCGGATTGCCCTCTTCCCTTTTCGCTCTCTGCTAATAGGGGAATCACATATTGTTTTCTCTTCCTGCTGGTACTAAGATGTTTCAATTCCCAGCGTATTTTTGCCTCTCGGCATGATTCGGACACTTCGGGTTCAAAGTTTACGTGCAACTCGCCCAAAATTTTCGCAGCTTGCCGCGTCCTTCATCAAAACCAAAACCAAGCTATCCGTTTAACAGTATATATAGTAGTATATTTTTTTCTGAAAATATTTCAGTGGGAAAAATTCTAGTGCTTATTTCATTGAACATAAAACGACTTCCGTCGCTGTTCTCAAAGCGATAAGAGAATTTTATTCTCTCACCGTCGGTGATTTTTTCACGTGAGTGAATGTGATTTATGATTGGTAAATTCGTGCAGTCACTTTTTTACCCTTGTTGGATATTTTATACATTGCCATCAAATATCTTGGCGTCCAAATCCTTATGCCTTCATTTGTTTTTACTCGCACTTGATATTTTCCTTCAGTTCCTAACACTTCATAAACTTTTTCCCGAGCTCCATCTATGAATATTTCTAATATTTTCTTTTCTAATTTTCCCGTAACTGGAGCCATCTTCTGTTTCTTCCATTTTGTTTATTTTGTAAATTTAATAACTAAGTCTCATCTAAGAAAAAATTATGGACCCGCCGCGAATTGAACGCGGATCTCTTCGGTGCAAGCGAAGTATCGTACCGTTGAACCACGGGCCCTCAAATTAAATTAACCCGTAATGGTTTATAATTTTTTCTAAACAAGATGAGTGTAGAAGCAATCTAATCATAAATTAAGCACATTTTATTTTTTAAAAAATAATATAGGAGGTGATCCATCTGCAGGTTCCCCTACAGATACCTTGTGACGACTTAACCTACCTTGTCTACCCAAGATTCTCCTTCGAAAAGTTTCATCCTAAATAAACTCGGTTGGTTTGACGGGCAGTGTGTGCAAGAGACAGTGACATATTCACCGTTCGTTGATAACAAACGATTACTACGGATTCCAGTGTCACGAGGCTGAGTTACAAACCTCGATCTAGACTGAGATGGACTTTAAGAGATTAGCTTCTCCTTTCGGAGTCGCGTCCCGTTGTATCCACCTTTGACGCGCGCGTGTTGCCCAGGGGATTCAGGCTGTACTCACCTAACGTAGCCCACACTTTCATCCTTGTTACCAAGGCAATCTCTATATTGAATTTAAATATAGATGTGGGTCTTGCCTGTTACCTGATTTAACAGGTCACCTCACGGCACAGGCTGACGTCGGCCATGCAACTCCTCTCAGCTTGTCAGGTAAGCCCTTTAGACTGACCTTCATTCTGCTGTCGCTCCTGGTGAGGTTCACGGTGTATAATCTAATTGAACCGCACGCGTCACCCGTTGTAGTGTCTCCCCGCCAATTCCTTTAAGTTTCGGCCTTGCGGCTATACTTCCCAGGTAGTACACTCTTCGGCTTCCCTTCAGCACCAATACCTCTCGAAGAGGTACTGATGTTTAGTGTACAGTGTTTACTGCTAGGACTACACGGGTATCTAATCCGTTTTGCGCCCCTAGCCTTCATCCCTTACTGTCAGAACTGTCCTCGTAAGATGCCTTCGCTATTGTTAGTCCATCTAAGATTAACACATTCAACCGCTACTTTAGATGTACTTCTTACGTCTTCCAATCTCTAGCTCCGCAGTACCCCTTGCCCGCTCTGTGCTTGAGACACAGAATTTCACAAGGGACTTACGAAGCAAGCTACGGATGTTTTAGACCCAATAAAAATGGCTGCGACTTGGACCGCGAGTATTACCGCGGCGGCTGGCACTCGTCTTACCCAGTCCTTATTCGCCAAACTTTTTACATTTGGCAAAAGCATTCCAATTGGAACGCACTCTGGCTCAAACTATCACGCTTGCGCGCATTGTAGATTATTCCTAACTGCTGCACCCCGTGGGGCTGGGAATAGTGTCTCAGATTCCCTCTCAGGGCCTCTCCGCTAAGAGCCCTTACGGATCTTAGGCTTGGTGGGCAGTTACCCCGCCAACAACCTAATCCGCCGCAGCCCCATCCTTAGGCTCGAGTTTCAGAGATAAATCATTCCAGGGTATATCTCTTATCAGGTATTAACGTCAGTTTCCCGACGGTATCCCTGACCTAAGGGTAGGTTAGCTACGTGTTACTGAGCAGTTTGCCTTTCACTAATTCAAAGAATCAACAAAAAGACTTGCATGTCTAATCGCAAACCAGAGAGCCGCAGCCGCCAGCAGGATCAACTGGAATTAAACAATTTCATAAATTTATCGTCGTTAAAACAAAAAATTTCCATTGCGCAATTTGTATATATAAGATAACAAATCACTTCACACAAATCCTATCTATTGGCTGTTTCCATTAAATATTATGGTTAGAACTTACAACTATGACTGCTTCTACTACATCATACCCTAACATTTATTATGTTACTATAATGTTTTTTCATTAAGGCACTCATCTTAGTTATTAACTTTGAGAAAATTAGGTATTTAAATCTTTCGTCATAAAAAAATAAATTTGTCGAGGGAAATTAAATTATTAAAACATAAGGAGATTCTTTTTGCAGTTCAGAAATATCTTTGAAAAGTTTTCTATATTCCAATTCCAATAAAATTTTTCCCAATTTCCCGATGGTTTCTTCACAAGGTTCCACCAAATAAAATTTTCCACCAACTAATTTTTTTTCAATATTGAGAGCTTCCCAATCTCCCTCAATTAATCCAGATTTTCGGTTTCTTTTTCCTTCATATTTTATTGGACCCCTAAATAAATCTCCATTAGGAGAGTCATACTCTTTAATAAAAAATATTTTTTCACTCCCTACACCAGATAATTCAGTCGCCTTCGCTGTAAGTATTCCTCCTTTAGATCTTTCGAAAATTTTTCCAGTTCCATCTTCGTTTTTAGTAATCATACAAAATAAACGAAAATTAGTTTCCGATTTCCATAATCCAACATAATCTGGACAAAAATTATTCATAACTTTTCTAACCAATCACGCTTTTTAATAATTTATGTAATAAAATTCAATTCAAACTTTCATCAATATTTTCATATTCAAAATTATTAATTTGATATGTCGTCTCTTTTTTAAAAACATATTCTAACATTCCTCTCTCGGTAAATCTCTCCAAAAGATTATATGATTCTCGAGTTAATTTTCTATCACGAAAAAGTATAATGTATCTGTCCAACTGTTCAGCCATCAAGCAATCGCTCGGAATTTTCAATCGAATGTCTAAAACTTTTTTCATAACTTTGTCCGTTAGTAGACATTTCATAATCAATCGATAAATGAAAGATTTATATTTATTGTTATGATCTATTTTCATGCCGATTTTCGTAATTCACGAGCACGACGCAACAAATCTTCATTGGGATTTAAGATTAGAAATGGGAGGAGTCCTGAAATCTTGGGCAGTTCCGAAACAACCACCGAGGACAAAAGGTATTCGCCGTCTCGCAATTCAAGTTCCAGATCATCTCCGAAGCTACGCGGATTTCGAGGGAGAAATAAAAGAAGGTTACGGAAAAGGAAAAGTAAAAATTTGGGACAAAGGCAAATACAAATTAATTGAAAAGACAGACAACAAAATCGAATTCGAATTAGATGGAATAAAATTAAAAGGAAAATATGTTTTGATTCACGCCAAACTCGGAGGCGATGAAAAAAATTGGTTGTTTTTTAAATTATAAAATTATTTTAGAATTAATTTGCAGTTTCCCTAAACACCAAACTTCGCACCAGCTCGTGCAACAATTCTCAACTTTCTTTTCTTAGCTTGTTTAACTTCGTCAGTTTCTTCAATCCACCAATCTAAATCTGGAACTTTTGTAGTATCCATGTCTTTAACTTTCATGTATCCTCTCGCCAGCAAATAGAAAATAACGCCCAAGCTTTTAGCACTTTTATTATTTCCAATTATAATTTGGTCCGCGCCTTTAGCAAAATTATTAGTATCGCAAATCATCAAAACTTTTTTACCGACGTCCAAAGTATCTTTCAAAGCGTTCTTATCCAACCAAGCGTCAGACACAATTGTCAATTCAGTCTCGAAGAAATCCGCAAGTTGTGTGTTAGTCAAAACTCCTGCAGGATATTTTTTTGTAAAAACTCTAATTCCTGTCAACTGCGAAAATTTCTCTGCAGCCTTCCAACCAGCCTGTCTTTTACAACAAAGAATAACATCTTTAGCGTCGAACTTACTCAAATAATCAATACCCTCTTTTAATTTCTCGTCGATAATGTCCGTATTAAAAATCGCAATCCCGTCCGCCCTTCTTCGGTAAACATATTTCTTCATCGACGGAGTAACAACCCGAGTCCCAAGATAAATTCCAACCTTAACATATTCTTCCAAAGGAATCAACATATCAGCTCGCTTCTTCGCCTTAACCAAATCCTTCAAATCCTCAGTCGCTGTCTCGTCAATCTTTCCCTTCAACTTTTTAACTTTCTCCATCAAAGCCTTTTTCTTTTCTTCCAAAGATTTTTCTTCAGTTGTAGATTCAAGTTCAGCGTCCTTTTCCAAATTCTTTTTAGAAACCTTTTTCTTAGAAACTTTCTTTTCCACAGCATCTTCAATGTCTTCAATTATTTCCTCAACTGCTTCCAATCCTTCCTCAACATTATCTTCAATTTCCTCAATAATATCTTCAACCATAAGAAATCACGGGGATTTTGGTTTATAAAATTATCTGAATGGGAAATTAATATATCTTCAATAATAATAATCTTTTTAATCTGATTAATTCTAATTAATAAATGGGAAAAAAGGATGCTTTGAATAAAGTTGTAAGTATTTTAATTAAAAGGTATGAAGAATGTAATGAGGGAGGGCATAAAAAACTAAATGAAGAGGAAAATATTTGTGATTATTGTTATAGACGATTAGAATATGAAACTCCTCGTACGGATGAGAAATTACGAGAACAGGGAGAATTACCTCCGATTTTCCAACCAGTAAATGCTGTCCAATTAGATGATGAACGTGAAGAAGAAAGTGGATACCAAAAAGTTAAAGATTTTTTTGCGGGCTTATCTAAATTAGAAAAAGAATTATCTCAACCTCAAAAATAAATTGCTCGCTCAAAATCGCGAGTTATAAAATAATTATTTAAATCTATAATTACAAACGACTTAGAATTTTTTTGTTAATTAAATTTCCCTCGAAGCATCCAAACGAAGTAGGATGCGGAGTTATTAATGTCGCCGTGAGACGAGATTTATATAACAATAAAATTTAAAAAGCAGAATTATTCAAAACAAACATGGCAGATAAATATTATCTATTTGTATTGACTACTGATACACCCGAATGCACAAAGAGTTTTTTCGTAACTAAACAAAATGAAGGAGAATCTCCTGCAGTGTTTTATAATAATTCAGGAAACTATGTAGATATTTATGAATTACCTCCAGAAATTGTTAATCAATTTTTGGAACTCTCTGAAATGGAGAAAATGAAAGAAAACTCAAAAGAATCAATAAGAAAATCTTTAGTCTCCCTCCTAAAACCCTTTTACACAAATGAAGAACAAATAGATTTGGAGATGGATTAATTCTTCAAACCCCTCTCAATCTCAATCAATCTCAAAATTTTCCCTTCCCGAACATCTCCTTCAATTCCGCACTTAAAAAAATCAGCTCCAAAACCAAAAGCCAAATCCGCCAAAATAGTTTCATCAGTCTCGCCACTCCGATGAGAAAACGCCAATTTAATATTATTCTCCTTCGCTAATTTACAAACTCTCTTGACCTCCAAAAGCGACCCACACTGATTCGGCTTAACAATTATTGCATTAACACTCTTTTTTTCAACTGCTTTTTTCAATCGCTTATAATTAGTAACAATTAAATCATCTCCTACAATCAAACTATCTGGAAACTTCGCCAACAGCTTCGCAAAGCTTTCAAAATCCTCTTCTTCAAACGGGTCTTCATTAAAATAAATATTAAAGTTCTTAATTAAATTTGTCAAATAACCCATTTGCTCCTCGGGAGTTCGCTTCAACATCGGATTTTGATAAAGATATTTTTTTCGTTTGTAAAAACCTGAAGCAGCAATATCAACCCCCAAATCCAAACCCGTTTCTTTCAAAACCTCCAAAACTTCTTTTTCGTTAAGCGAAGTCATCCATGCACTCTCATCCGTCCTCTTTCCAGTAAATTTAGCATCCTTTTTTTCCAATAATTTCTCAACCTGTTTTTTCGCATTCTTATTTTTTTCATAAGATTTCTCAACAGATTTCAAATTTGGAATTAAAATAAATTCTTGAAAATCGGGTTTTCTATCAGTAGTAGAATGCTTTCCCCCGCCAACACAATTCCCCAAAAGTCGAGGCATGTTTTTCGCGTCCGGATTAATTAATTGCCAAACTTCTTTTTTCTTTTCCTTCGCCATCGCTTTCAAAACCGCACCCTCAAAAGCAAATAAGGTATTTGCACCGACGCTGTCGGCAATAATATCTTCAACTCTTCGCAAGTCATCAAAACTATCAAGATGCTCTTCAGAAAAATAATCCGAATGTCCCTTCAACGCCTTTATGTCCCCATCCAAATTCTTTTTGTAACATTTCTTTTCATATTTCCCAGTAGATTTCCCCGTAGGAGACGACGCAGAAAAAGTCCCAACATCAGTTTTTATCGTAACAAGAATCGTCTTATCTTTTCGAGAATCCAAAATAGACTTTCCACTCACCCCTTTAATCATAACCATAAAACAAGAAAACACAAGCCCTTTAAATAATTAATTATTCCAAAAACTCCAACAAAACATTTATATATCATTGTGCATATGACATACACATGGAATCACAAAAAATATCTGCCAGAGTCGAACTAGATGATTATTCAAATAAAATTCTCTCGATGGTAAAAGCAAAATACGGACTTAAAGATAAATCTCAAGCAATAAATAAATTTGTTATGATTTATGGAGACGAGATTCTTGAAAGAGAAGCAAGCGAAGAATATGCAAAAAAAATAATTGAAATTACAAATCAACATTTCAAGAAATACGGCAATAAAAAAATGAGTTTGCAGGAATTAAATAACCTCTGTGAAATGTAAATGTTTGACTTCAATCTTTCTGACGAGTTAAAAATTATTATAAAAAAACTTGCAAAAAAGGACAGAAAGAGAGTAGAAATAATTAATAAAAAAATAAAACAAATTATCTCTTGTGACGAGGAAACAATAAATCATTATAAGAATTTAAGAAAAGATATGAAAGAATTAAAAAGAGTTCATATTGACAGAAGTTTTGTTTTGACATTCAAAGTTGATTTAAAAAATAATTTTATTCTCTTCGCAGATTTTGGGCATCATGATGATGTATATTGAAATTCTTGTAACTTCTTGAAAGAAGTTACACAATAGAAAAGTTTTTAAAGGAGATATTTCTAAAGAAAGCATGGCACCAATTATAGAAGTAAGTGAAAAAGTTTTGAAAGGTTTAGATGATTTAGGGATAGAGTATTCAATCCCTCAAACAAAACCTCAACCTCAAGAACCTTCAAGCGATTTTATTTATGTTCCTTCAATAAAACTTTATGTTGCTAAGGAAAGAAGCCATCTCGGAAAAAATTGGTTTGAATCTCATGAAGCACTTCAAGAAAACGGAGAGGAGATGTTATCTCTTTCAGAGTTTAGGAAATTTCTAAAATATTTAGTAGAAAATCCAACTCAAGAAAATGCTCAAATTTATAAAGAGATTACAGAAATAAGAAATCCTTGGAGGGGAGAATGGCTTGATGCGGATTTTAAAATGAAAGATGGAGCTTTACATTTAAATGCAAAACATAAATTGGAAAATGGAGTTCTAAAACCAAAATATTCAAGACCTTTAACAAAAAATACTTTGATGGAAGATAGAAGAATCTCTTTAGCAGATTATGTTCAAAGCGTAGGAGAAAGAGGAAGCACGGCACAAGGACTTCCTTCAAAAGATATTCAAGAAGGAGATTTATATTCTTATTTTCCTCGAAGCGATAATAATTCAGTCGCGGGGTTCAATGCGGGTTCGGGGAGGCGTGACCTGGATTGCGGCAGGGTCCCTTCGTTTCGGGATTCCGGCTTCGGGGTACGAGTCGCGAAGCAACGAGAGTAAGGTTTTGCTCGCGAAGTCGAGTTGCTCAAACGAGTTCGCGAAAATTTTTTAAATGCTTTTTAATTAATGTAAATGTCCTGAGAACTTTTTATTTTCTTGAGCAGGAAATAAGAAGATGGACTACACGCCAGTTTATTTGGTAAAATTCAACAACGACAATTAGTAACTTATGCGAAAATCTGAAGTTGTGGTGGTAATTGGTAAATTGGCTATTTAGAGTCGCGAGGTTCAATGCGAATTCGGACAGGCGTAACCTGAATTGCAACAGGGACCCTTCGAATCGGAATTCCGACATCGGAATAGTCTATATTTTCAGGATATTTTTTAAAATGAAATCTCACAAAACTCTTTATCCAAAAATTTATGATTTGAAAAATTTAATTCTTGCTTGGAGAAAAGCAAGAAAAGGTAAAACCAAGAAAGATTATGTGATTAATTTTGAAGAAGATTTGGCTTACAATTTAAAAATTCTTCACGAAGAATTGAAAAATCAAACATATAACCCAAAACCTTTGAAAACCTTTATCTTACGAGACCCAAAAACTCGTAAAATAAGCAAGGCACATTTTCGAGATAGGATAATTCATCATGCAATTTGTAATATTCTTGAGCCAATTTTCGATAGGGCTTTTATTTATGATAATTGTGCAGGCAGAAAACAAAAAGGAACTTTATTTGCAATTAAAAGATTTGAAAGATTCAGAAGAAAAATAACTTCAAACTTTTCCTCCAAAGGGTATTGTCTAAAAGCAGATATTAAACATTATTTTCCGGAAATTAATCATGAAATTTTATTGGAAATTTTAAAAAGAAAAGTAAGAGATGAAAAGGTTGTCGAGTTGCTCAAACGAGTCATAGAGAGAGAGAGAGAGAGAGAGAGAGACGCACGAACGAGCTTTAATAATAAAGGATTGCCCCTCGGCAATCTAACCTCGCAATTCTTTGCTAACATTTATCTAAATGAATTAGATTATTTCATTAAACATAAATTAAAAGCAAAATATTATATTCGTTATGTTGATGACTTTGTAATTTTACATAAATCAAAGTCCCAACTTGATAAATGGAAAAAAGAAATAGAAATTTTTCTCAAAGATAAATTAAAACTTGAAATTCATCCAGATAAATCAAAAATAATCAATCTATCAAAAGGAGTTGATTTTGTGGGATTTAGAAATTTTTATTATTTCAAACTTTTAAGAAAAAGAAATATAAAAAATATCCAAAGGAAAATAATTTTATTCCATAAACACAAATTATCTAATGAAAAATTTTCAGAAACTTTTCAAGGTTGGAGTGCTTATTCAGATTGGTCAAATAATTATTGGTTAAAAAATAAATTGATTAAAAGAATTATTCAACCTCATTAACTTCGCCGTCACTTTCAAAATCATCTTCTTCAGAAGGATTAGCAAGTTCCATAATTTCACTTTCTGCTTCAATATCTTTTTCTTCAAGTTCTTCAAGCTCTTCTTTTTTAGCATCGCTGACAACAACTTTTTTAACTCTCTTCAAAGCTTCCTCTTTTCTTTCAGGGAAAGGTTTCTTAACATTAATTGGAAGCACATTTGAATTCAATTCCACTTCAGCAATTTTCAAAGCATCATATTTTATTTTCTCTAAATCTTCTGGAGTAATCTTAATCAGCAACGGAGCGTTCATCGCAATCTGCAAAGCCCGAGCACCAAGAATCCTCGCTTTCTCATATTTTGTAAAATCATTAACGTTCATTTTATTTAATATACGCTCCTATCTTTTTTAAAACTTCTTTTTCTGTCTTTTCAATCAAATCCAAAGCACGATACATTTCTTCGATAGATAATTCCTTCGCGTCCCCCTTTTGCATAGACGAAATAATTCCTTTAGAGATTCCAATAGTAACTCGCGTGTCAAGAATATCTTCTTCCTCTCGAGTCGGGTCAACAATAATGCTATCGCCAATTTTGTAAGCAGTCAAAGAAAGCGGAAGCACATTTGTTGTAGGAAACTTCACATTAGTCCACTCACCAAAAAGAACTTTCCCGGTTTCTTTATCATACTTCGGCATTTTCGCATTCTTCAAAGCAATTAATGCCCCAATTCCAGCAGCGTCCAAAAGATTACCATCGTCGTTTATAGAATAAATATCCACAAAAACTGTCCAAACTTTTTCACCTTCTTTAATACAAAGTTTTTCAAAATCAATGAACCCACTTTCTCTTAACCCTCTGTCAATAACTCTTCCCAATTCAATTGCAGAGAATTTTGGAGGACCATTTTCAAATCGAGGAGAACTTAAAGGAAGCAACTCAGAAGTCGTCATCAAATTTCCCTTATTTGCAGAATCAGCGTAAGGTGCCGAAACATCCATCTTAACACCAACCACAACTTCAGTTTTTCCCATCTTAACTTTAACCGAGCCTTCTGCTTTATTTGAAACGTCCATTTCAACTTCAATATTTCTAAATTCATCAGGCTTTCTTCCGTCGAATCTTTTTCCTTCTTTCAAATATTTTTTTATTCTTTCAGCATTTATCGCAGGTGTTGTATAAAATTTATCCATTATTTATCTCCTCCTAAACTATCTTTCAAAGCTTTCTTTTGAATTTCATAAACTTGCTTACAAGCTTTTTTAGCCATCTCCATAGCTTCCTTCATTTGTGGAACAGAAATTTTCCCATCTAATTGAACATGAGTTAATTTACCGTCGCTGGTCATAGAAATTGGAATGTCAGTCGGACCTTCTCCCTCGTGATAATCTTCTTCTTCTTTTGTTAAATCAACAACTAAAGTTTTATCCAACTTCCCAACTGAAATACTCGAAACCATTCCTCTCATCGGAATTCCAGCGTGAGCCAAAGCCATAGCAGCCGCATTAATTCCAGCACATCGAGTCCCAGCGTCAGCCTGCAAAATATTAATATGAACATCAATAACAGTGTTCGGAAAATCGTCAATCATTAAAACAGGTTCCAAAGCCCACTCAGTAATTTTACTTATTTCAGTGCTTCTTCGAGAAGACCCAGGACGAATTCTATCTGCAACAGAAAAACTCAACATATTATAATTACATCTCAAAACTCCCTTTCCAGGATCTTGCTGATGTTGAGGATGCATTTTTTTCGGACCATAAACTGCCGCAATAGCAATTGTATTTCCAGACTGAAACATCGCACTCCCGTCAGCATTATCAATAACTCCAACCTTCGCCTTTATCGGTCGCATCTCATCAACTTTTCTTCCATCAGGTCTATTCATCTCTTATTTTCTCCAAACCATTTAATTACTTCTTCAGTCAAACCAGAAACAAAAGAATTTTCCGAAATAAATTCAACCGCGTTTTTCGCTAAAACTTCGTCGTCAATTTTATCCCCTTGAATCCAAACAAATCCGTTTTGTCCAACAGTCATACTACAACCTGTATTGTCCTTTATTAAATTTATCATGCTCCCTTCCTTTCCAATAATTCTCGGAACTTTATTCGGATTAACTTTCACAATAATTCCCTCATCAATTTTCCCAAGCCCACGAGACTTCAAACTCAAATCAACGCCCCGTTTATTTATTGACCAAATATTCGCAACAACCATATCCCCGATATCCATAACCTCGTCCAAAGCGTTTTTGTTAACATATCTTGGAACTTCCATTAAAGACAAGAACCCATTTTCAGGAGCACCAATATCAATAACCCAACCATTAAATGTCAAGAGTTCAACCTTTCCAATAACCACATTTCCTCGTCGAGGAATATAAGTTCCAGACAAAGGAATAACCTTCACTAAATTATTTTTCTCTTCAGATAAACCATATCGCAAAGAAACAATATCGTCCCCTCGCTTTTCAGTTCCTTCTCCAGGAAGAAAATCAACACCAGAATTTATAATTTCTCCCGGGATTACAACTTGCCTTTTATTTTCCTCAACCATAATAATAAGTTCAAAACTTCCTTTAAAAAGTTATTGTGTTCCCCCTAAATTTTCTTTCACAGAGCTTTCAATACCAGAATTCCTTTTTCTATGTTCGCATGTCTCTTGATTAGTTAGATGAAGGCAATATTTGTCATTTTTATAAGCACACGAACCATAATCTGGGCAAGTTCGTTTAGTCAATCCCAAATAAGTTCTATCTTTCCCCATCATTCTTTTATCTCCTCAGTCAAAGCACTTCCATGCGTAACAGAATTCAATTTATCATAAAAATCCATAATTAATCCAGAAGGAACCTTCACCTTAACCTCCAAACTCCCGTCGTCCAACCATTTTTCACTTTCTTTATATTGAGCAACAACGCCATAAGCCCGACCCGTGTGCATAGCCGGAATCGTAATCTTAACATGTTTAGTCTCAATCTTTATGGGAATAACTTTACTAATTTCCGCAAGAATCTCACTAATTTGATTTTCAACCGGAACATTTTTTATATTAACTCTTGCTTCTTCAATAGCCCGTCTAATTCTTCCAGCTGTAATAGGATTTCCAGTTTGAGGGTCCATCGCATTAGTAGTCAAGAAATCAACAACCTGTTTCAACTTCAATTCCTGCTCCGCACTTCGATGCTCCTGATTAACTTCAATATCACCACTCTTCACAATTTTCTCAACAACTTCTTGAATGTCATCAGTTCCAAAAGCCTCATTCAAATCAGCCGAAGATGCTTTCTCCCCTTTCTTCAAATTTGTAAAAATAAAATCACTCTCGGCAATTATTGTAGAAGTCTCGCCTTTCTTAAATTTCAAAGCATCATCCATATCCACCAAAATCTCGAAATGTTTTGAACCTCGTCTTATTTTTGCTGTTGTATTAGCCATATATCTTTTCTCCTGTTTTCAAAATTCCTGTTTCTATAAGTTCTTCAAGTGCATTTTCGAATACTTCTATCTCGCCGTCATTTCTTTCTAACACTTTTAAAATACGTTCTTTTTCGTAATCTGAAACAAACTTTGAACCATATTTTGTTGATAAGTTTTCAAGTGATTTCAGATTAGAATCATAAAAATTTTTGTAAGTTTCTATTTCAAAAAGAAATTCCTTTATCCTTCTAGAAATTTCTTCTTTTTTTAAAGCCGTATTATTTCCGTTTTTTAGATATCCAATTTCCTCTGTCTGAGAAAAAAAACTATGAATATATATTCCTCCCAACCTACGAAATTCCATTCCATCTTCCCAAACTTCTAATTTTTTGTTTTCGTCCATTTTATATTTCTTTAATCTTATCGCCTTCTAATCTTTTTAATTTTTTCTCTTCTTTATCCATATAACTTAATTCAAACTTATTCATTTTAAAATTGTTTCCATGAATGCTCTCAAAAATTTCCAACGCAAGTTTGATTCCTTGTTTCAAATTAAAAGTGTGCCGGTATTTTTCTTTCAACATATCTCTTATCTTCCCATCGTTCTCACCAATCGCGTTCGCATAGTAAGAAAAATAATTTCCAGTAACATCGCTCGCAAAAAGTTCAGGTTTCCCGTCGTTAAGTCCAGCAAGCATCATCGACACAGCAAAAGGTCTCGCCCCGCCGTACTGAGTAAATTGCTGTTTAATATTTGAAATATCTTTAATTATTGTCTCAGGTTCAATTGGAGAATCAAAAGTAACTCTGTGCCTTTGTGCAAGAACTTGTGCCTTCTCAATCAAAACTCTCGCGTCAGAAGTAATTCCAGCAGTGCTCACAATAATGTGCTCATCAATTTCATGAATTCTATAAGCCGACTCAGGAATTATTAATTTATCCGGAACTCTTTTATCCGCGATTATGAAAACTCCGTCGGTGCAAACCATCCCGATGCTCGAAATCCCAAGTCGCACAGTCTTTTCGGCGTACTCAACTTGTAAAAGATGACCTTCGGGAGAAAACATCGTCGCAGTTCGGTCATAACCCATCGCTTGATTTTGCATATCTGTTGGCATATCCATATTATCTTCAGAGAATTTATATAATCAGTTCTATCTCTAGAAATACATAAATTCGACCTTTAAAAGTTTTTCCCTACATCCGCCCAGCTCTCAAAATGCCGTCCAACCTAAAAAATTCTAGGGCAGTTTCATATTCCAGCTGAAACCGAGTTTGAGGGCAAGAAGACAAATTCTCACATTCCAAATTTTTACTAAACTTTCTTTTAAATTCAACCCGTCGGAAATAAAAAAGGTCATCCTCACTAATAGTTATATTTGATTCAAGCACGCCCATCTTTAAAATTTCTTTCCCAACTCTTTGATAATAAATTTCGGTAAATTCATCATAATTTTTAAAAAGAATCGAATCCCAAAACATTAATTTTCCCAAACTTCTTTCATAAATAATATCGCCTTGCGTTAAATTAAACGGGTCAACAAGTTTTTCCACAAAACCTACGGCACTCATCTTAACACCACGATTTCTTCCTTAATAAAAATTGTTATTTTAAAGAATTACTTTCCCAAACCTTTCAAAGTCCCAGAAACTTTCACAACTTCCATTTTATTCGGCCACACGCAAATCGAAGCCCGCACAGAATCAACAGCCTCACGATTAACACAAATCACGACCTCGTCCTTTTTAGAAGAAATAAAACTCAACCTACATTTACCCAATCCTAAAACCCCCACAAAATCCAAAATAGCCTTTTCAATTTCATTAACACTTTTTCCACGAACAAGTAAATATCTTTTGTTTTCTTTCATCGATGGCTTCAAAGCTTTCATAAATTTAACAAAACAGCAACATTATTAAATATATCTCCCCAATTAAATTTATAAAAAGAAGTGAAATAATTATAATATGGAGATTTGCACAGTTGGAGGATTTGAAGAGGTCGGAAAAAACATGACCGCTGTAAAAGTTGGCGAGGACGTTTTTATTTTTGATGCCGGAGTTTACCTTCCGCCATTAATCGAATTACAAGAACAAGAAACGCAACAACAAGCATATTCTGAAAAAAAATTAAGAAGCGTCGGCGCTTTACCAGACGATTTAGTTTTAGATAAATTAGGTTGGACAGACAAAGTCCGAGCAATCGTAATCGGGCACGCACACCTTGACCACGTCGGAGGAGTCCCATATTTAGCACATCGTTACCCAAAAGCAGAAATCCTCGCAACACCTTTCACAATGGAAGTCCTCGACACACTTTTAAGAGACGAGAAAATCTCAATAAAAAATAAAAGAAAAAGAATAAACGCAAACACGACTTATATAATAAAAGGACAAAGTCAAACCTACAAATTAGAATTCATAAACACAACTCACTCGACGCTACAATGTGTCTTCCTCGCACTCCACACAAACCAAGGAGTTTTTTTCTACGCACTCGATTTCAAGTTTGACAAGCATCCAGTAATCGGAGACCCGCCAAATTACAAAAGATTAAAAGAATTAGGAAGAAAAGGAGTTTATGCTTTAGTCGTTGATTCACTTTATTCAAGCGTGGACCGAAGAACATCCAGCGAGAGAATCGCAAGAAATTTAATCGAAGATGCATTGTCCGTCGTGAGAGATAAAGACTCAGCATTAATTATTACAACATTTTCCTCGCACATTGCAAGATTAAAAAGCATCGTGGAATTCGGGAAAAAAACAAAAAGAAAAATAGTTTTCATCGGAAGAAGTTTAAACAAATACGTTAACGCCGCAAACAAAGTCGGACTCTGCCCATTTTACAAACAAGTTCATTTAGTAACTTACAGAAAACAAGTCGAGTCAATGTTAAAAACAATCGAAAAAAATCGGGGAGAATATTTAGTAGTCTGCACCGGGCATCAAGCCGAACCAGGTTCAATTCTTGAAAGAATAACAAACGACAAAACTAATTTAAAATTACGTTCAGGAGATAATGTAATTTTTTCCTCGTCGGTAATCCCAGTTCCTATAAATATAAATGCAAGAGATATGATGGACAAACGATTAAGAAAGAAAGGCGTTCGAATCCAAGCAGACGTTCATGTTTCAGGACACGGGGGACGAGAAGACTTAAGAGATTTAGTAGAAATGTTAAAACCCAAACACATAATTCCAGCGCACGGTTCACTTCAGCAAGAAACCCCCATGATTGATTTAGCGACGGAACTCGGATACAAATTCCAAGAAACAGCTCATTTATCTTCTAACGGAAAGGTTTTGAAAATTTAATTAGAAAAATTTAAATACTAACTTATATTAATCAATTACATATATGTAATAATAAATTATAAAAATGTCACAACAAAAAAAGATTAGAAAAAAAGATGTTGCCCATTGGCCGACGCTGAACACAGTTATTATGGTGGAAGAAACTTTGAAAAAAATGGGAGATAGCGTAGTAAGTGTGGCGGAATTAAAAAGAAATCTTCCTCGGCAGGTAAACCACAACACTCTTTTAGTAATTTTAGAATATCTTAATCAAAGCAATAAAATTGCCATAGGATTAAAAGGAATAACATGGATTCATAATTCCAACCTAAGTTTAAAAAAAGCAATTAAAGGGGGAATGAGATTATGAAAAAAATTGAAATAGTGCTTTCTCCAGAAGCCCAAAAAGTTTACAAATATCTTAATGAGCAAGCACCAACTTCAAAAACAGAAAGGTCAATCCTAAATGCAATAAATCAAAAAGCCGATTTAATTAAATCAAATCCCCAATATGGTGAACCAATTTCAAAAAAACTAATTCCAAAGGAATATATCGAAAAATATGGCATAACAAATTTATTTCGAATAGAACTTCCAAATTTTTGGAGAATGATGTATAGTCTAACTGAGGGAGAAACAAAAATAGAAATAATATCTTTTGTCTTAGAAATCATGAATCACAAAACTTATAATAAAAGGTTTGGTTATAAATAAATGGTAAATCAAGAAATTTTAGCAGGAATTCAACACGCAATATCAAAAGGCGAAACTCTTCAACACGCAATGCAAACTTTTTACAACGCAGGTTACAAAAAAGAAGAAATCTACGACGCTGCGAGAAATATACAATCAATACAAAATCCTCCAGCTCAACAAACACAACAGCCAACTCAAACTCAATATCAAAAACTTCAAAGACCAGCCCAGCAAGTTTCAGCATACGAATCGCAACAAAAAACTCAACAAAAACCAAAAGTCATTCAAAAAGTTTCTGCCTACGAAAAAAAACAATCCAAAGGTTACGGAGCAATAATTTTTCTAATAATAATTTTATTCGCTTTAATCGGAGCTCTTGTTTCTGTTTTTTTATTTAAAGATCAAATTCTCAACCTATTCAATTAAAATGCCAATCTACCAACCCGCCGAAGATTCTTATCTTCTCTCTCAAATTCTTAAAGAACAAATCCCAAAATTACTTGAACAAAATACAAATTTAAATTTTTTAGAAATTGGAGCAGGCTCAGGAATACATTTAGAAACCGCAAGACAATCCAAGGTAAAAGAACAAAATATTTTTTCTTGCGACATAAATCAAAACGCAGTAGAACATTGCAAAAGTTTAGGTTTTAATTGCGTTAACTCAGATTTATTCCAAAACATTAAGGGAAAATTCAATATAATTATTTTCAATCCACCATATCTTCCCGACGACAAAAGAGAACCCTGCGATTCAAAGCTCGCTACCACGGGAGGAAAAACCGGTTGCGAAATAATAAATAGATTTTTGAAACAAGCAAAAAATTATTTGAAACAAAATGGGAAAATTTTTTTAGTTGTCAGTAATTTAACTAAGAATATAAATTTTTTAGATTATCAAAAAAAAGAAGTTGGTTGTGAAAAATTATTTTTCGAACAACTTTGCGTTTGGGAGTTGAGAATATAAATTTTTATAAACTCAGAACTCTTGAATAAATCATGGGCAATTATGAATCAAAAGAGTGGAAAGAATTTATTGACATGGATTTTCCAATAATAGAAATAACTGAACAAATTAGAAAAAATACTGGAGATTATTCAAGAAAATTTTATACAACTGGAGAACAGGAAAAAATTAGGCAAGAAGAGCGAGACATGCCACTTAAATAAATCTACAAAAATATTTTGAAATTCTTTTTCATTAATAGAGTTTTAGCAAGTATTCTGCCAAGGGCGAATGCGGGGCAATTAATAATATAAATTCTTATAAACTCGGAACTCTTAATTAAATTATGGGTGATATAATCTCAAGGCTTTTTCCTGATCCTGAAGAGCGAGAAAGAATCTTCAATCAACATATTCCTTTTTCTCCTGCTTTGAAGAGGGAAGTATCAGAGTTTAATAAATTGAGAGAAGTGTACAGGGCACGTGTGATGTCAAAACCTCTTCCAGGAATGCCTCTAAGTTATAGAGTAAAATTTTATCTAAGTACGGATACTCTCAAATATAAATTAAAAGCGTTTTATCATGATCATATTGTCCACACGCCTTCTTATTCTCCATTTAGAAGATAAACAAATAAAATAAGCAAACCTTTTATCCCAATTTTATTCAAAGCCTGATGACTAACTATTACTTTAAACATAGACACAGAGAGAAAAAATCTTATTTCTCAGGGGAAGCTATAAAAATTGATCAGCTCCCAAAACCAACACCTTTAGAAATTTTAGCCAAAAGACCAGATTTAAATTCCGAACCAGAACAAGATTTTTCGGGGTATAAGATTTGGTGGGAAACAGGCCATATCTAAATTAAATGTTTCTAATAAGCAAACTTTTTAACCTCTCCCTCAGTATCTAAATTATGAAAAAATTAATTTTTGGAAATGAGGCGGTTGTTCTCGGGGCTTTGGATGCGGGAATGAAATTTTACGCTGGCTACCCTATAACCCCTGCTTCGGAGATTATGCATATTTTATCAAACGAAAAAAATATTTCATTTTTGCAAGCAGAAGACGAAATATCGTCGGTAAATATGTGTTTGGGAGCTTCTTTAGGAGGTGCAAAATCAATGACTGCAACTTCCGGACCGGGATTTTCTTTAATGCAAGAAGGAATCGGCTATGGTCACATGGCGAGAATACCAATGG
>Ga0208957_1000105_pt1 | contig 70464 bp, 64 predicted proteins | sample RifOxyA1_FD_184029 | JGI IMG/M metagenome (GOLD analysis project Ga0208957, IMG submission 184029) | Groundwater microbial communities from Rifle, Colorado - Rifle Oxygen_injection A1 (SPAdes) | ecosystem: Environmental > Aquatic > Deep subsurface > Groundwater | place: Rifle, Colorado, United... | reverse complement strand
TAACAAAGAGATGGCAATAATCATTAGTAAAAATGCGATCATAAACTCCATGCCTAGACTGGTTTGAAAGATGATATAGGAAACCAGGCTTCCCATGAATGGATTAATTGAAAATATAATTTGAGATCTGGATGCTCCAATATTTCTGGCGGAGCTGATATAAAGTATAATGCTCAAGCCGTAACAGAAGGCCCCTATGATTAATGCGTAAAAAAAATCATCCCAAAGGATTGAACTATGTTCAAAAATTAAAAATAACAAAAAATTAAATGTTCCGGCAAAAAAACCTTTTAGTATTGTATTTACGGTAGGAGAAATAGATGTAACGTTGGCAGTTAGGTTGTTATCTATTCCCCAAAAAATACATGCCAAGATTACCAGGATTCCTCCGTAGTTGATGTTTAGGTTAAAATTGATTACCAGTAAGCTCCCAGCAATGACTGTTAAAATTGAGGATAGGATGACTTTAGTACTAAGGTGTTCCTTGAATATAAACCAGGCAAATAATGAAGTAGCAACGGTTTCCATATTGAGAAGAAGTGAAGCGGATTCGGGAGAAGAATATTTAATTCCATAAAGAAGTGCCACGGGGCCGGTTATTCCTCCAAAAATAATAGCTCCGACAATTCTTATTAGGTCTGACTTATTATTAATAAGTTGACCGATCTCGTTTTTTAAATTTCTAATTTTAAAAGGTAGCAAAAAGACGGCGGCACCTAGATAAAATAAGGAAGCAAGTAAGAGTGGTGAATTATTATTATTTAAAATAAGCTTAGAAAAAGGTGTGGATAATCCAAACAAAAAAGCAGCGAAGATGGCGTGGACAATATATATTTTTTTCATAATGCTTTTATAATTAGCTGATAAAGGGTGGGAATGGTTTCTTCATGTTTAGCAATAATCGAAAGTCCTAAACCTCCGAGTGAAGTCGGCCTTTCAACCACATTCACGGTAGGCCTATAATGTTTTATCATATCCATATTAGCCGCGGTAAAATTTTTGACTTGGTAATTCAAGTTGCGTACTACGGTAAAAGCTTTTAAAAAAACTTCCGGCATGATTACGGCTGAACCGATATTGACGACTACCCCATCTTCCAGTTGCGCCAGGGAATTGGCAAGGATTTTAAAGTCCTTATACGAAGTCTGTCCCATGGCGGCACCATCACACTTAGGATGCTGATAGATGATCTCAGTTCCAATAGCCGTGTGAACGGTAAACGGAATTTTTTTAGTATAGGTCCAGTAAGAAAGACTTGATTCTTTAAAGGGGAGATTTTTTTCTGCAATCATTTTACCAATAGATTCACCCATTCCCAAGTGCTTTTTAGCTCCATGTATAATTGCTTCGTTGATCATACATCCGGTTTCTTCACTCATTCCAAAACTTCCGTCTTCAATACTTTTAGCAACATCTTCAGAAGTTTCTCCAATAAGGGCAATTTCAAAATCATGAATAGGTAGTGATCCATTTACCGCCACATGCCCTATGACCCCCCGCTTAACCAGGTCAATGATAAATGGGACACAACCAACTTTTAAAACGTGCCCTCCCATCATGAAAATAATTTTTTTCTGATTTTTATAAGCAGTGACTATTTTCTCTGCAAGTATAGATAAGTTCTGGTCAGGTAAGAGTGGGTAATTCTTGTTAATATCAAAAAAATTGGCTAATTTTTCTTTGCTTAATCTGGTTTTAATAGGATAGGTTTTAATTTTAGAAAAATCTAACATAAGTCACCTTTTTAAGTTATTGATAATTCGTTTGTATTTTAAAATTATACATTAATATTTTGACTCATTCAAAATGTAAAGGGATGATAGCGCACTATTGATTTTTAAGAAATTTAAATGGGGGAGGATTTATGAAATATGGTGTTTTAATTTTTGCAATCATAGCGTCTTATAATGTTTTTTCTTACAATCCTGATGATTTATTTATAAATGGTTATTATCATCAAGACGAAGTCTTAACTCCCGATGAAGGAATTATAATTAAAGCTAAAGTTGATGGAGCATATCAAAATTACGTACTGGCAGCTTTTCCAAAATCTTTTATGGATTGGAATATCAAAAAAAGAAAACAGGCTATCAATGATATTATTGAACATAGACCACCTCAATTAAATGGTCCGCATAATGGCGTGGTGGCGACTTTTGGATACAAAAGAAATGATTCTTTATTTGCCCTGAACAATTCCGTCAAAGGTATGGGATTTATTCCCCGAAGAGATACTATCAAAGAACTTATGATGCATCTCCGTTCAACCCAAAATGAACCCTACAACGTAAAACTGGATGTGATTAAAGATTTATATGAAAATGTTGAAAAATGGTTTGATTTGCACGGCCAGATTTCGCTTGAACTTTATAGTGAAAGCAAGTTTTTAACCCAAACCTTTCTAAACCAGGCTTACAATCCAATTTCTACGGTAGTTTATTTGGATATTCCCTCTTATAAGTTTAAAGCTATTACTCAGCTCCTGGATCCTCATGACCCTACTTTGACTGGATATGCACGCGATTTGGCTGATTATGCCAATTTAATTCATAGCTATTTTCACGGAGAATTTACTAAAGAATTTATTGCAGTCATTTACTGGGCTGTAGAAATATATGACAATTCTCCCGGAAGGCTGGATGCCCGAGGTTTAAGAATTGTTCCTCCAATGCCCTAAATCAAATATTTGGTTGTTGCTCTTTTGTCTGTGGGATAATTTCAGGAATGATCAAGATTTGACCAACTGATAATTTGTCGGAAAGTTGCTTGCTTGGTTGATAATTCCTGGCCAGCCAATAGGGAAGTTCAAACTTTTTTAAGATATTGGATAGTATATCTCCTCTGGCAATTTTATATTCTTTGGTAGTGGATACGCTATAATTGTTGAAAAAATCTTCTTGAATTGCGATATGGTACTGATTGCGTAATTTTTTAAATTCGATGAGATTTTCGTTTGAAAGTTGAATTTTAATTTTTTGGCCGAGATGAATAGTGGATCTATTGCTTATTTGATTCAGGCGTCTGATTTGTTCAGTTCTCATTTTTGCCCAATCAGCAAAATGGCCAAGCGTTTCTTCTGTTTCTATGGTGATGGTGTAGATGTTATCGGAGACTAATATAACGTCGAGTTCGTAGCTTTGTAGATTGATTATTGGTTTAGTGCCTGCCGTTTCATCCGAGACAACTGCGGAAAGCTCTGGGTTTGGGGTTTCAACAATTGCTACAGAGGGTGAAGCGGTCTGTTGAATTTCAATTGAGGGTACAATTGGTTTGGGGATGGTGGTGATTTTTTCTTTAGAAGTCATGGCAATCGTTTTGGCATTTTTTCCTGGAATTATGAGTTTCATTCCCACATAAATTTTGGAAGGATTTGAGATCTGGTTATAGTTTATAATGTTAACCATCGAGGTATTATAAATCTTGGAAATGTCATATATATTTTCGCCATTAGCAACAATGTGAATATTTTCGGTATCAAAGTTTTTAATTTCTTCTTTCACAGTTTTCAAAGAATCTTGGAACTTGGCGATTTGTTCATTAGAGGTGACGGGAATATGAAGATGAAAATTTTTAGGTAAACGAAATTCACCTTGGTAAGCAATCGGTCTAATCGAAGTGTTATAGGTTTGTAAAATTTCCTTGGAGATGTTTAGGTTTTTAATAATTTGAGAAACGGTATATTCTCTATCAAGTGCAAAAATGGAAAAATCTATTTTGGGTGGTGCTTTGAAAGCCGCAAAGTATTTTTCGGGATTTTTAGAAATTTCCACGGTAGCCATATAGGTGGCATAAAAATTTTGAGATGCAAACCCAAAACGCCTACCGTCATACAGTTCAACGATTTCGTGAATTTTGTTGGTACCGAGTTGATTAATGGCCCGTTCAATACTTTTGGGCCCATGGTTATAGGCAGTCAGCGCGAGTGGCCAAGTACCTAGAAGATCAAAATTATCTTTTAAAAATCGCGCGGCAGCATAAGTAGCTTTAATAACATCTCTTCTTTCATCGACAGTGTAGGTGACTTTTAATTGATATTTTCGAGCAGTAGCTCTCATAAATTGCCAAATTCCCGCAGCACCTACTTTAGAGTATGCTTTATAATTGAAAGAGGATTCCACGTGAGGTAGATAAGCTAGTTCTTCGGGCAGATTTAAATCTTTAAAAATTTTTTTTATATGATCGAGGTATTTGTAAGATTCGATTAATCCGAGATAATATCGATCTTTTAGACCATATTGGAATCTTAAATTTGAACTCAGAGCAAGTAAGTGGTCAGAAGATTTTTCGCCAACGATTTTGGCAATTTTTTGTTCTTCTTCAGTGAGTTCTTTGTAATTTTTATTCGCAATTGATTTTAAAATATTTGCCAATTCTTTTTTTTCTTGTTTAATAAATCTTAGGCGTTCTCTTTGAGAATGAGGAAGAGTTACTTTTTTATAAACAATGCTGAGGTCATTTATATCGTGAAGAAAAGCTTCTTCCGTGGTGATTTCAGTATAAACTTTTTTCCAAAAATCAACTCTGATTTGCATCCGACCTTCAACTGGAAAATCTTGTGCCAGTACATTAAGAGAGTTAAACAAAATTAAGATGTAAACAAGAAACATTAGTGCCCCCTTCCAATTCCAACGCTAAATGAAACAAAGTTTTCTTCGAAGTGATTGTTTGTTCCCCAGATAATTCCAATGCCAGGCATAGCGATTTCTTTTAAATATAAGTAACCCCCAATACCGTATGAAGTAAAATTTTTTCTTTGGGTATATAAGGATTCATAGATACCGTAATCTGCAAAAGGGGCGATGGTCCAGGTTCCGTAACTGGAAAAAGTTAAAGGGATTTGATAATCACAAGAAAATGCAAGGGTTCGTTCTACCCACAAGCCACCTTCTGGTATACCTCGGAAAGTGGGAATTGCACCAATTTTTTCCAAGTCCTTTGATGAAGAGTCAGTGATAACAAAGGCATTCATTCCCAGTTGCAAAGCATGCTTATACCAAACATTTTTTTGATATTTCAAATTGAAAATATCTTTAGCAATGTTGTTATGGTTATCAGATCTGGCAAATTGTTGGGCGAAAATAAAAGAACTTTCAAGTCCTTCGTTGAAATAAAATTTGTAATTAGAATTTTGATATTTGAGTTCAGCTTCATAAAAATAAGAATGGTAATTAGTAGGTACTATATAATTGTCCAACACCCCATATGTTAAATTTTGGTAAATAAGGGATAAGCTGGCTTCTATCTCGGGTATGATTCGGTATCCCAGTCCGGATTTTAATAAAATCTCATTTTCTTTGAACCCGTAACGAACGTTATCTTCATTATAAGCCTTTTGATCTGTATCAGACTTAGAAGAAAGAAATTCAAAAATCCAGTTGGTATAAAATAAATCTTTATCTTTGTAAAAGAGCATATAGTTGTTAGATTCACTACCCAAGCTTCCACCCACTACCGCCAATTTACCCTGGCCTAAAAAGTTTCTTTCGATCAAATAACCACCGTAAGAACTGGAATTACTACTTACTTTGATTTGAGGTATGGGGATAAGGGTCCATCTTTCTTTCACTTCGATGAGTTTTTTGTCATTAAAACTTTTAACTTCGACGTGGGAAAATAGTTGACTATTAAGAAGACATTGAGCGAGATCAGTGTTTTCTGTTTGATTGCATTTTTTTATCAAATGTAATATGTAAGAAGTTTTCGTCCTGGTGTTGCCAATAATTGTATAACTTGTGGCAAATGCTGCGCTTATATGGCAAACCACCAAGATGATGAACAAAATTTTTGTTTTCATGGAAGGTATTGTACATTTAAAATCAATGTTTATAAAGGAAACAATCAAATGTATGTTGAGGCGATAAAAAAAAGATGCTCGGTTCGAACGTTTTCATTAGATATTTTCTCTAAAGAAACGCTCAGTGAAATTGATATTATTTTAAAAAATATATCAAGGACACCTTTTAACACTCATGGCCGCTTTGAATTAATCCAACTTGATCAAACTCAAGGGGATATTTTAAGATCCATTACCACTTACGGAGTAATCAAAAATCCTCAATTTTTTATAGTCGGTATGATTAACAAGAATAAAGGAAATTTAGTTGATTTTGGCTATTCTTTTGAAAAGATAATATTGGACTTAACTACTAAGGATATCGGGACGTGTTGGTTGGGCGGAACTTTCAATAAATCTATCTTTGCTAAATATGCCCAGTGTTTGGATGATGAGGCCATTCCTTGTGTGGTAGCTCTCGGGTATAGTGCTGCTAGAAAATCCCCGACAGATAAATTAATCAGATTTATGGCCGCCAGCCATAAAAGAAAAGCATGGGAATTACTTTTCTTTCAAAATAATTTTAAGGATGTCGCCACTTTGGAAAACCAACACTACCAACGGGCCTTGGAAATGGTAAGGCTTGCGCCATCTGCATCTAATAAACAACCTTGGCGTATTTTATACGAAAATAATTGCTTCCATTTTTATCTTGATAGAAATCCGACTTATAACAGATTGATCGATTTTTTAAACTTATCTGATTTACAGTTGGTAGATATGGGAATAGCTATGTGCCATTTGGAGCTTACTTTAATGGACGAAAAAATTTTGGGGCAATTTGAATTTTTCGAGCTTATAGATAAAAAACAGTATGCCTACGTTACTAGCTTTAAATGTCTATGAGCAAACTCCTTTAGTGCAGTTTCTTTTAGGTAAGCGGGGACGAATATAGACCGCAAAAACGTGATAGATGATTTTAGCAATTATTTTAAGAGGTGCCAGCTGCAGTAGCATAGCTAATATTTTATATTTAGGTAATCTTTTAAATATCTCAACTAAGGTGTCAATCCCTTGATAGACATTTCCTGTGGAATCTATGCTGTGCATGTAAGTATCGATGTCGGGCATTTTTAAATGATAAGCGGATACATCAAAATCGGACTGGGTGTAATCTTGTCCGATTAACATATTGGCCTTATCGAGTTTAAGGAAGTGCTTAACTCGATTCTCACATAAAAAACATTTTCCATCATATAAAATCGTAAGTTTATCCATATGTGCACTAGTCTATCAAATTATTATTCTATTACAACCAATTTTGCCATCTTTGTAGGTGTAATAAAATAAGCCAAATTAACACTAACATAGCCATTATATCTTATGGGAAAAAAGGGGGATGGGTGGAGATACAACAATTCTTTGAAAAAGTCTGGAGTGATTATATCAAGGTTACGCCGCAAGCTGAGATTATCAATCAACTCTTTCTTAAGAAATACGGTAATGTTTTGAATGATCACATTGCTTTTAGGACTTTTAATTTGAGTCCACTATCTATTGGGGATTTAGAACATTTTTTTATTGAAATGGATTATAACTTTGATAAAGAATATAAATTTGCAGAAAAAAAATTATATGCGAGAAGTTATATACATCCTGATGAACGGATGCCGATAATATTTTTTAGCCAATTGTTAACCGAGCAAATAAGTCAAAAATCACAAAACATAATTGCTAATCTGATCGGACAGATAAAAGCAGAAACAGTGCTTAAACCAAGTTTCTTTTATTCAGGGTTGGGTTGGGATATGCCTACTTATGACGAGTACCTAACTTTGTTAAAAGAAAGTGAATATGCCGCATGGCTTAGTGTTATGGGAATGCGGGCCAATCATTTTACTCTCAGAGTTTCTTCTATCCATGAAGCGCTTGACTTCGTGGAATCCAATCGTTTTTCCTTAAATATTTCGGGGGGCAGAGTTAAGGGTTCGCCTGAACTTTTGTTAGAACAGGGAGCGACGCTGGCCGATACTATGATAGTAACGTTTAAAGATGGGATCAGACAGGCAGTACCAACTTGTTATTATGAATTTGCTAAAAGGTACTTTGACCCCTTTGGTAAGTTGTATAGGGGGTTTGTGACAAGTAGTGCAGATAAAATATTTGAATCTACCAATCAGGGGGAAATATGAGTGTAGGGTTATTAATTGGTGCCGGAAAAATTGGACAAGCTATTGCCCATTATATGTCGATGCAAGGCTATGAACTGGTCGTCGTTGATGAAAACCAACAGAGTTTAAGTGATCTTGAAAATCTTAAAGGGGTTACCACTGTAATAAATTCTATCGAAAATGAAAATGATCTCAGACAGCTATTATCTAACAAACACTTCGTAGTTTCCGCTGCTCCTTTTTATAAAAATAAGATGATTGCTAAGGTGGCTTTGCAGGAGGGTGTTAGCTATTTTGACTTAACTGAAGATGTTGAGATCATTAAATATATAGAAAATTTATCTAGGGAGGCTAGACCCGGACAGTTTTTTGTGCCGGCTTGTGGTCTGGCGCCAGGTTTTATTACCATTCTTGGGAAAAGTATCGCTGATAAATTTGATAAAATTTTCGAATTAAAACTACGTACAGGGGCTTTACCTCTTTATCCAACGAATCAACTAAAATATAATTTAACTTGGTCAACCGAGGGTCTTATTAATCAATATTGTAATGCTTGTGAGGCAATTCATGAAGGTAAGATTGTTAATTTGCCAGCGCTTGGAGATCTCGAAGCTTTTACCCTAGATGGTATCGAGTACGAAGCTTTTAATACTTCAGGAGGACTGGGGACTTTTGCCCATACTTTAAAAAATAGTGTGCATAAACTTGATTATAAATCCATCAGGTACCCCGGGCATCAAAAGTATATGCATTTTTTATTAAGCGAACTGCAAATGGAGCATCTTGAAAATAGAAAAATATTAAAAGAAATTTTGGAAGCTTCCATTCCTGGTACCAAACAAGATTTATGTCTGGTTTTTGTATCAGCGAGTGGCATGAGAAATGGCAAGTTAGAACAAATTTCAGATGTTAGAAAAATTATAAATCAAGAAATAAATCATATTCACTGGGGTGCAATCCAGGTATCTACGGCCATGAGTGTTTGCGCAGTGATTGATATGTTTTGCAAAAATAAGTTCAAGGGCAAGGGATTAGTTAAACAAGAAGATATTGCACTGGAGGATTTTTTACAAACGCCATTTGGCACTTATTTTAAAGCAGGTTAATAAATGAAAATTGAAGATGTAATAAATGAACTGAATATTAATAAATATTTCTATCACTTAGAAGGGCATTCCGTTTTTGTGGGAAGACAATCTTACCTTGGAGAAAGTGCGAGTATCGAAGTGCATTCTCCAATTGATAATCAGTTGATAATGCAGTTTAAATTAGCTAGTTCGAATCAAATTAATGGTACTCTCCCGCTTATTCAAGAAGCATTTAAAAAACTTCAAATTATCCCCGCACCAATTCGCGGAAAATTGGTGAAAATAATAGGGAAAAAAGTCCAAGCTAAAAAAAATGTCCTGGCTCATTTGATTACACTGGAAGTGGGAAAACCCATAGGCGAAGCATTGGGTGAAGTGCAAGAATGGATTGATATTTGTGACTTTGCGGTGGGACTATCCAGACAGCTAACCGGTCTTACCATAGCCACGGAGAGATCTGATCATCGTTTAATGGAGCAGTGGCATCCTTTAGGGCCAGTGCTTTTAATTTCTGCTTTTAATTTTCCTATGGCAGTATGGGCCTGGAATGCCATGCTAGCTTTGGTTTGTGGAGATAGTGTGGTGTGGAAACCTTCACCTCAGACACCACTATGTTCGATTGCAGCCCATGAGATCGTGATGGACAGTATTGAGGAAATAAATAATGAAGGTGAGTTTTTCCCTTACGAGATACACGGTTTGTTTTTAACAGGTACCGTGGAAGCACAAGAGTTAGTTAAAAATCCTATTTTCCCCTTAGTCTCTGCTACTGGTTCAGTGGAGATGGGCAGAGACGTAGCTGTAAATGTTGCCCACAGACTTGGTAAAAGTTTGTTGGAATTGGGAGGGAACAACGCATTGATTATATCAAAATACGCAGATATCGATCTGGCCATGAGAGCAGTCGTATTTTCAGCCGTGGGCACCTCCGGACAAAGATGCACAAGTCTTAGAAGACTCATTGTTCATGAGTCAGTAGAAAAAGAAGTAATGACTAGACTAATTAAAGCATATAACACATTAAAGATTGGTAACCCTTTGGATGTAAATAATCATATGGGGCCTTTGATAAATCAAAAGTCATATAACAAAATGATGGAAGCCCTCAGTCAGGCTAAGCAGCAAGGTGGAGAAATCATTTTACCAGGAGAGAGAATTTATCCAGAGGGATGTTCAGGCGGCTATTATGTTACACCTGCTTTGGTTAAAATTGAAAAAGATGCTCCGATTGTTAAGCAAGAAACATTTGCACCAATTTTATATATTATTACCTATCAAGAACTAAGCGAGGCTATCGAAATTAATAACCATGTGCCACAGGGGTTGTCTTCAGCTCTTTGCTCTACCAATATATTAGAAGTCGAGCAATTTATGTCAGCCCAAGGTTCCGATTGTGGTCTGGTCAATGTTAATGTGGGAACCAGTGGGGCTGAAATTGGGGGAGCTTTCGGTGGTGAAAAAGAAACTGGGGGAGGACGGGAGTCAGGTAGTGATGCCTGGAAGAATTATATGAGAAGAGTAACCAGCACTATTAATTATTCAAAAAAATTACCGCTGGCCCAGGGAATCAAGTTTGATTTTTAATTTTTTTTAGACAAAACAATGTATACACGCTAGAATAATTTCTACCGCAAAATTCCCTTGTTGAGGTATAATTATTTCTAAAAAATATCCAGTAACATTGCCTGATCATGATTATTACGAAGCTGAAGTCGAGTGTCGGTCTGGCTGCCCAGTTAAAACAGATGCTAGAGGTTACTTAATTGCCACCTATAAGGGGGACTATCTTACCGGATATAAGATTTCTAGGGCCACCAATCCATTTGCATCCATTTGTGGCAAAGTGTGTGGAGCTCCTTGTGAAACAGCTTGTCGACGAAAAGAAGTTGATGAGACATTATCTATTCGAAACATTAAAGGTTTTTTAACCAGCAAATACGGGCCAGAATGCGGTGATCTGTTTACTCCTTTAACATATTCTACTGCTAGAGGGAGTCATAATCCAAAGTTAACTGGTAAAACTGTGGGCATAATTGGTGGCGGTGTGGCAGGTTTTACTTGTGCACATGACCTGGCGAGACTTGGGCATAGTGTAACTATTTTTGAAAGGGAATATATAAGCGGGGGGATGTTGGTGCAAGGAGTTCCCTTAAATCGTCTTTCCAGAGAAGTTATTAAGAGTGAAATTGATTCTATTTTACAATATAAACATATTGAGGTCATTCATAACTGCGAAGTCGGAAAAGATATAAGCTTTAACGAAATTAGAAACAAGTTTGATGCAGTTTTTATTGCTGTGGGTTTATCTGTTGGAAGAATTCTTCCTATGGAAAATGCTAATCATCCCAATGTTTATTCAGGTCTTCAATTCTTACTTGATTTTAATTTTTATAGGGGTTGGGATCTATCTAATAAAAAATCCGTTGTAATTGGTGGTGGTGATGTGGCGTTTGATGTAGCCAGATCTGCGCTACGCTGTAAATCTTCTAATGTAGAGCTTTGTTGTGTCGAGAGAGAACATTTGGGGGAGATGCGCGGATCCAAGGATGAAAGAGACGGGGGACGTCGCGAGGGCGTTATTATTAATGATGGCTGGGGACCTTCAAAAATTGAAATTGTAGATGGAAAAATGAAAGGTTTGTGGGTGCAAAAAGTAAAGCGCGTGATGGATGAAAATGGTCGTTTCAATCCGGAATATTATGACGAGAAAAGGTTATTAGAAGGTGACTGTGTGTTTATGGCCGTAGGACAAACCAGCAATCTTAATTTTTTAGATCAGTCCGGTATAGAAATTGATAGAGGCATAATTAAGACTGATAAAATTACTCGTGCTACCAATTTGGTAGGGGTTTATGCTGGCGGAGATGTAGCACTTGGGCCTAAACTTTTTATTGATGGTATTCAAACTGGATCAGAAGCCGCACTTGCCATAGATGCTTATCTTACTAAAACTATCTTGATGCAACCATACCGAAAACTGCAATATAAAGAAATTGAAGACTATGATCGAAGTAATCACTATCTGTTGCGACCCAAAATAGATCGTGTGGAGTTGCCGGTAAATGTTGTAACTGAGCCTCTCAAAAACACCACCGTGGAATATCCTGAAGAAGTTGCAATAAACGAGGGAGCTCGCTGTCTGGAATGCCATATCCATCCAACTTTTGAAGGTGAAATTTGTATACTTTGCGGAGGATGTGTGGATGTTTGCCCCAGTTATTGTTTAAGCATGGTAAGCATTGATGCAATAACCGGTGGTAAAGATATTGAGCTTTTGCTTGATCTAGAATTTGGAAAAAAAATAAGAAAAAGCGAAGAAGGCTCTGTTATGCTTTTTGACCCGCTCAAATGCATTAGATGTGGAATGTGTGCCATCAAATGCCCGACTGGATCATGCAAAATGAGTGAGAATGATATTATTGAAGATGTGTACATTGAACGAGTTGAGAAATGACATTGATTATAATTATTATTCTTTTTATGACGCTATTACTGGGTTTTTTTTTCTTTTTACTTTTTTGCTGGGCCGTTAAAGATGGGCAATATACTGATACGGAAGAAGCCAAATATATGATGTTTCGTGAGCCGGAAGATAAATTAGAAAATAATGGTTAGACTGGATATTAAAATGGAAAATCATGAAAATAAAAAAATGGATCGTCGGGAATTTATGATAAATTCAGCCGTGCTGGGATTGCTGGGAGTGATCATCTCGGTCGGCACAGGTGCTGTTTATAAATTTTTAAAACCGGTCGTTACTTACCAAACTCCTAAAAAATTTAGATTATATATAAAGGACCTTCCTCAAGTTGGCGAGGAACTCATCTATCCAGAACAAAAAACAATTGTACGTAGAAAAAGTTTATCTGAGATCGCCGCCATTTCACTGGTATGCACTCATCTTGGATGTATTGTAAATCGGGTTGCTACGGGTTTCTTATGTCCCTGTCACGGATCTCAATACGATAATGAAGGCTTGGTGGTAGGGGGACCTGCTCCTAAAACATTATCTTGGCATTTTGTAAAAGTAATCCCGGGAAATCAAATAGAAATAGATACTGGCACTTCACTTGAAGAAAACACATATTTTAAAATTTAAGAGGGCGTGATGAAAGAGCTTATGCAGTTATATTTCAAGCGAGTTTACTATAGCTTAATGAGACACGGATTTGATAAAACAGGTTTAACCAAATCCAAAATTATTTTTAGTAATCTTTTTCTACACATTCATCCTGTCAAAGTTCATCGTCGATCACTGATGTTTAAAAGCACTATGGGACTTGGAGTAATGTCATTGGCGTTGTTTATTATTCTAACCATCACGGGTGTGCTTATTATGTTTCATTATGTTCCTTCAATTTCGCCAGGTCCCGATGGTCTTCCTGATGCTTATGGGCGAATGTTAAACCTTCGCAGTAATCTTTTTTGGGGAAGCTTTATCCGAAACATGCATAGGTGGTCAGCACATGCCATGGTTATGATAGTTGCTCTTCACATGCTAAGGGTTTTTTTAACGGGATCATATCGGAATGGGAGAGAATTCAATTGGGTGGTGGGAGTCATTTTAGGATTATTAACTGTCTTGCTTTCTTATACTGGATATTTGCTGCCTTGGGATCAACTAGCTTATTGGGGTGTCAAGGTTGGAACAGAAATAGCAAAAATTGCTCCGGGAGGAGACATTATCAGAGGAATTTTGCTTGGAGATAATGATGTAGGCCAGGAAGCGCTACTGCGTTTTTATGTACTTCATGTTGCTGTTTTGCCTATTATCATTTCGATATTTATTTCGATTCATTTGTTTCGAGTGAGAAAGGATGGAGGACTTGCTAAACCTGCTGACACGAGCAAGGAAAATTTGATACCCATAAGTGAGTGTGGAAGAGTAGAGAATAATTCTTATTTTAAAAACTGCCGATCATATCAATTGGTTGAATTTGTTAAAGGAACAGAGCCTAAAGTTAATGAAGAGGTTGAGCAAATGGTTTTTGCGTGGCCTAAACTTATTGTCAGAGAAACAATTGTAATAATATTTATAACAGTGTTGATGGTTATACTATCCATTGTGTTTGATGCAAGTCTGGAAGGACCTGCGGATCCTAATCATCCAACTAATCCTGCTAAAGCTCCATGGTATTTTTTAGGGTTACAAGAATTGGTAAGTTATCATGGTTTTATCGGAGGTGTATTGATACCAGGGGTACTGGTTCTATTTGTGGTATTAATACCATATGTAGAAATGTTTATCGAAACAGTTTTTAAGCTAAATAGGAAGATTGTTTCCGGGGTGTGGTTTCATAAAGAGAGATTGTTGGAAAATTCAATTTTTCTCAGTATCTATATAATTATGATTTTTTTAATTATAATGGGTACTTTTTTCAGGGGAGAAAATTGGTCATTTGTTTACCCTTGGGCCCTCCATACTGGTGGAGGACATTAGAATGATTAAAGATTATTGGGTATTAGGCGTTCTTTTAGCCTTGGCAACCGCGGGGATATTTTTCTCTGTCTTCAATGAAATGAAGCCGGAGTATATTTCTTATCAAAAGCAATACTATAAATTGACCGATGTTCAAAAACCTGAATATGAAATTAATCAATTAAATTTTAATACAGAGTCCGGCATCCTGATTGACCGATGTACCACTTGTCATTTAGGAGCCTCCAATCCCGCTGCTAGTAACTTTCCCGTACCATATAATTACCACAAAGCTATAGTTAGTAATGATAGTGATCATCATAACTTTGATAAAATCGGATGCGTAGTTTGCCATGATGGAAATGGCAGGGGTTTAAGTAAACAAGATGCCCATGGCGAATATCATGACTGGTATGCACCTATTTTAAAAGGGAAAGTGGTGCAAGCAAATTGCTCTAAATGTCATGAAACTATTGTCAATGACTTAGTAGGAGCACCTAATTTTAACAGAGGAAAAAAACTTTTTTTTGAAAGGGCATGTTGGGCCTGCCACACTATAACGGGACTGTCTTCAGGTAAGAGTGCACCCGAGTTAACGGATGCTGGAGCCAAATTTTCGGTTCAATATTTAAAAGAATCAATTGTAAATCCTACCGCAAATTCGAGTATCTCTAAAATGCCTAAATTCTCTTGGGTCAATCAAGCCGCTGATGTTACGGATTTGACTATCTTTTTAAAAGGACAACGTAGCAATCGTTTGAAAGATTTTAAAAAAGCACCAGTGGAATATCAAAGAGCCGATTTAGATTTTGTGAACTACACTGCTTCCAAGGAGAGTGTGGGGAAGGAAATCTTTTTTGGAATTTCAAATTATAATAAGAGCATCAGAGGTGGTTGTATTAATTGCCACTCAGTTAGAAATGAAAGAGGTCAGTTGGAAGGTGGCCAAAATGCTCCGGAGCTTACTTTTGTTGCCAAATCACGAACCAGAGCTTTTATTGTAGAACATATAAAAAATCCTAAACAACATGTACCCGATACTATTATGCCGTCGTTTGATAGTTTAAGTGATCAAGAAATCGACTCATTATATAAATATCTGAGTAGTTTGAAGTTTACTTTATCTGATGCTGAAAAATATTTGGACGTTAAAATTTATACGACGTACTGTAGTGGATGTCATGGTGAAAAACTTGACGGTAAAGGTCCTCGACATGCTTTGCTAGACCCCCTTCCCAGGGATTTCACAAAATATCAATTTATAAAATCGTACCAAGAAAGGTTTATATCCTCTATTAAAAATGGTGTCCCAGGTACAGCTATGAGTGCTTGGAAAGATATATTGGATGAAAAACAGATCAATATCGTTTATAATTTTATTACGAAAACCGCAAAAATTGAAAACGATACTTATCAAAGGTTGAAGATTGAATTGCCTTTAGTTAATTCAAAAGATCGAAAACCCCCTTATCAAATTTTAGTTCCAGGCGATGTGCAAAAAGGGGGAGTTCTTTTTCAAAAATATTGTACTTCTTGCCATGGGAAACTGGCCAATGGTAAAGGACCGAATGCATATTTTCTGGTCCATCCGTTACCGCGCAATTTACTCAATACCCAGTTTATGAAACAGCCTTCGGTTGATGATAAAAGACTTTATCAATCAATTGTCTTGGGGGTAGCTGGGACTTCCATGCCACCGCATGATTTCTTACCGGATCAAAGTATTTTGGATTTAATTGAATATATCAAACATTTAAATAAATTTCAGGAATAGATAATGAAACCAAACACCGCTTCTAAATTGCTTATAATATGTTCTATGCTTTATTTGATTATTGGCATAAGCCTTGGGTTTGTTACTGCTATGAAATTAATTTGGCCGACCATAGGAGAGATAGAAATATTAACTTTTGGAAGGATTCGGTCCGTGCATACCAATTTGGTTATGTTTGGTTGGTTACTTCAATCAGGCATGGGGTTAGCTTTTTTTATTTTACCCAAACTTTTACATACCAAACTTTATTCAGAAAAACTCGGGGTGGCTACTTGCTGCCTATTTAATATTACTACAATAGGTAGCGCTACCATGATATTTGCAGGTCAGATGAAAAATATCGAATACGGTGAGATCCCAATCCCATTTGATTATTTAACGGTGATTTGCTGGGTGATGTTTGCCATAAATATATTTGCTACGGTTATAAACAGGAATGTAAAATATTTATATGTGAGCGTTTGGTATTTTATAGGTGCAGTTATTTGGACGGCTTTTGTTTATATTACGGGAAATATAATTACCCAGTTACCTTTTATCGCGGGAATTAATCAGGCTAATTTGACATGGTTTTATGTTCATAATGCGGTAGGATTGGTTTTTACCCCAATGGGTGTGGCCATTGCTTATTATGTTATACCAAAAACTTTAAACACTCCGCTTTATTCCCATAAATTATCGTTGGTCGGTTTTTGGGTGATAGCGTTTGTCTATGTGTGGACAGGTGCCCATCATATGATTTTTGGCCCGATTTCTTATTGGTTGCAGACGGTAGCGATTTTATTTTCATGGAGTTTGATTATTCCTGTTGTTGCGGTTATTACAAACTTTCTGGGGACATATATTGCTACACCAAAAGAGAAAAGATATCTCGGGCCTATTGCCAAATTTATGTATATGGGGACAATTTTTTATTTATTGACCTGTTTGCAAGGTCCTTTTCAATCAATCAGGACGGTCAATATTATAACCAGTAAAAATGATTGGGTGGTCGGACATGCTCATATGGCACTTCTTGGAGCTTTTAGTTATTTTGCCGTGGGTGGAATATACCATGTCCTTCCGAGAATTATTGGCCGAAAACTTTATTCAGAAAAGCTTGGTGATATTCAATTTTGGATTATGACTATAGCGAGTGTTTTGTTTTTTGGAATATTGTGGGTGAGTGGTGTGCTACAAGGATATTTGTGGCACAACATGAATGGAACTTTTTTAGAAATATTAAAAATGATGAAACCTTATCATGCCATACGATTTGTCTCAGGGGGGCTTATTATTATTGGATTTATTATTTTTCTTTATAACATTATGGAGACTCTGTGGGGGAAAGCTCAAGAGATGAAGGACGCAGAGGTGTAATTATGAAGAAACCTTCTTTTGAAAAAAATTTATTTTTACTTGGGATAGGTGCATTTTTTGTTTTTTCAGTCGGGGCGATTTTAACTACAGTTATTCCACCTTTGGTTGATAATACCTTTTATAAATCGCCCTATCCGGTTCATACATACACAACCCAAGAATTACAAGGCATGCAAATATACCAAGCCAATGGATGTGTATATTGTCATACTCAACAGATCAGACATCTTAAAGCAGATCAAGTCAGATTTGGATGGCGGCTTGTGGAAGCTCCGGCAAGTCAGTCATGGGAATATGTAAATGATCGACTGCATTTTCTTGGTACGAAAAGAACCGGGCCAGATCTTGCTAGGGTCGGGGGAAAGTATACTTCTTCTTGGCACTGGGCCCATTTCAAAGATCCAAGAAATATGGGAGAAAAATATCAAACTCAATATGGTCGTTTTCAGGAAGCCTCTCTAATGCCGAATTTTTATTTTTTATCTGACGAAAAAATAAAAGATCTCACGGCGTATTTACAAACGCTGGGGCGGAATATGAATTGGAGAAAAGGTCAAAACGGTGAGTATCTAAATGATTATGAAAATTAGAGGTGAGCATGAATCAAGATCAAAAAGATAAAGATATGTTAGAAGACACTAACGAAATTAAAATTGGTAATGCTGATATTGGAAAATTTAATTTAATCATTTATTTTATCATTATTGTCGCTTGTTTAATTTATCTATTCACGAATTTTTCAAGGCCTTAGAAAATGAATATTGAAACGCCGACTAGCATTATTTATTCATTAATCGCAGGTGGATCTTTAGGGTTGTTTGCTACCCCTCATTGCTTTGGAATGTGTGGACCACTTCATATGGTAGTTTGTTTAAAAAATAAAGAGCACGTGGTCAAATCTATAACTCTTTTTAACATTGGTCGAATTATTGGCTATACACTGATAGGTGCAGCCTTAGGTTTTTTTGGTTCTTTGCTTGGAAGTTTGTTTACAGCACAAGTCCCAAGCTTTTTGGGTATCAAACCGGGTATGCTTATACCCGTAATGGTTATGCTATATATTTCAGTCGGTGCATTTAGAAAAAAAGGGATAAGCCAAACCACCGGAGGATGGTGGAGTGGTCTATTGACAAGTAAGGGATTTGCTCATTTATTGCCAATTGGAATTCTAGCAAGTTTTTTGCCCTGTGGAATACTCTATGTTGCTTTTGGAATTGCAATGGGTACTAGTGACTTAATCTTTGGAGCAAGTTTTATGTTTGCGTTTGTATTAACGCAAACTTTTTTCATGGAAATAGCTGCCCTGGTCGGCAAAGGCATTCATGCCAAATACGAAAATATTTGGAATAAAGTTTTTCCTTGGATGACTCTGCTACTTACCATGTTTTACATTTTTATGCTTCTTAAAAAGGTTATATGAACAAATGTATTGTTTGTGCAAGACTGGTAAGTGGTGAGCACGACAAGTATTGTTGCCATGGATGTAAAGCAATCCATATGATCGTGGATGCACTAGATCTGGATGAGAACGCTAAAAATATTCATACACAAAATCTTTTGAAGCAATTATTCAACGGGGTCAATCCACCAGATTTAAAATTGTCTGTGGATCCTCAAGATTTATCAACTGATTTTAGGTCTTTTAAAAATAATGTTGAGTCCAATGGGTTGGAACAATATGCATTCCAGGTTAAAGGCATGGTTTGTCCGGCCTGCTCCTGGCTAATTCACCACCTATTAATTAATAAAAAAGGGATAAAGGATATTAATCTTAATTTCATATCGGAGAGGTGTTTGGTTACTTATGACCCTATGATTCTTGGTAAAGAAAATATTGATAGTTATATTTCGCAAATGGGGTACCAGCCTATTCAAAGTGTTAAAGAAGGGAAGGACTTTAATTATTTACGGTTCGGTCTGGGATGGTTTTTTGCCCTCAATTCCATGATGCTCGCTTTTTTGGTATATTCAGCCGAAAATTTGAAGTTACCGAGTGAGGTACAAATTTTATGTTCTTCGCTGCTTTTAATTTTTGCAACATTAACTCCCATCCTTTCTACTTCGCAAATTTATAAATCTGGTTGGTTCCAGTTAAAAACTTTCCATTTTAAAATGGAATCTTTGATTGTGCTTTCAACATTTTCAGCCTGGAGTTATTCAGTTTATGCTTTTTTCCGTGGAGACTTCGCTCATCAATATTTTGAAGTGGTCTCATTACTTTTGATGATTACGGAAACTGGAAATATGATTACCGGATTTTTTTACGATAAGCTCTATCAAAGATTAACCTCTATGAGGCTTTCGATTCCCAAAAAAGTAAGAATACCAAGACAAAATAATTATGATTTTGTTGAAATAAAAAATTTAAAGTGTGGAGATGTATTTGAAGTTAAACAAGGAGAAGTGATCCCCATCGACGGGCTTTTACAAACTGATGGTGAATTTGATTTTAGTGTGATTACTGGCGAGAGTAAAAGCATTAAACTCAAAACCGGACAATTTATAGGTGCCGGTGGCAAGGTGTTATCAGATTACGTAAAACTTATAATTCCTGCACAAGGAGTTAGCTCGCAAGTGGAAACCATAATTGAAAGTACCATGTGTGCTTTTAATACCAAGAAACAAAGCGAACACTTCGGCGATAAAATCAGTGTTTATTTTGTTCCGTTAGTTCTTGTAATTTCTTTTTTGACTTTTTGGTTTTTTTTACAATTTGATTTATATACGGCAATCACTCGCTCTATGACGGTACTGATTATTGCTTGCCCCTGCGCCTTCGGGATTGCGGAGCCATTAGTAATGGTTTTTGCTAGCGAATGGGCCAGAAAAATTGGGATACAAATATTTAATGGAAATGTGCTTAGAACTCTTCCATCAAGCATTGTTTTTGATAAGACGGGCACAATCACGGTAGGAAAGCCTAGAACCAAAGCAATTATCTGGTTGGAAAAACAAACGGACCAATATTTAGATATCATATCTTCTTTGGAAAATGGGATTGAACATCCTATCGCCAGAACGCTTTGTGAACTCGGAAAAATACTAGAGATAAATAATAAAATAATTAATGATGGCTGTATCTCTGGAGAGTATGAGGGGAGATATTACCAAATTGGTAAAGAACATCTCTACCCTGATGTAATGATCCCGACTGAATTTTTAGAATCGTCTATAGTATTATTTGGGGACCAAAACAAGTGTTTGGCCATTATTGCTTTGGAAGATAAAATCCGGGAAGAATCAAGGGCCATCATTGAGGAATTTATCCTATACAACATTAATTCGCATATTTGCTCGGGAGATAGAATAAGTGTAGTTGAAAAAGTAGCAAACGTTCTTGGAGTAAAAGATTATTTAGCAAAAATGTCTCCTGCTGATAAAGCAGAATATATAAAACAACTAAAGAACAAAAAAGAAAAAGTTTTGATGGTTGGAGATGGAGTTAATGACACCCAGGCTTTAATTAATTCTGACATTGGACTTTGCGTGCTTCGTGGGCAAGCAATGACCAAGCTGAGTGCCGATGGAGTATTTTTAACTAATCACATTAAAGGTCTCCCTAAATTAATTTCCATCATTAAAGTTGTGAGAAAGAAAATAATTATCAATTATTCATGGGCATTTATATATAATTTAGTAGGTATCATTCTCGCGATAACCGGAATTTTAACTCCGTCTTATGGGGCACTGGCTATGGCATTTAGTAATGTTTTTATTATATTTAATTCTTCTAGTCGTGGTATTCGTGATTTTTAATAGTCAAGATCACTCAAACTATTTTTATAAAGTGGCTAAGTGATCTTGACTGGAAATATTTTAGATTTATGACTAATTATTTGGTTTTTGATTTTCGATTATTTTCTTTTCTTAAATTTTGTCTTGCATTTTTTCGGCTTTTACTAAAATCACTGGTACCATTTTTTTTATCTTGAAGGTATTCTTCCTTAGTCATATCGCCTCGTTTATAGGCTTCACGACGTTCTTGATTTGCTTTGCGAAATGCTTCAACGTCTTCTTTTCTTTGCTCAATATTAGCTTCTCGAGCTGCTTTACGTTCCTGTTGATATGCTGACCTTGCTTCTTTTTTACTTAAATTGTTTCCATCTTGTGTATCTTGTGCAAACAGACCTGTGGTGAAGCTTAAGCATAAAATCAGTGGATAAATTAATTTTTTCATTTTTTTCTCCCATTTATACGGTTTGGTTATTTTAAAAGGAACTCGTTCTTATCGGTAAATACGAAGAAAATGACAAGTACTTTTACTAAGCTTAAATATTTGAAATCTAAAGACGTTCAAAGTATAGTGTGTTAAATCAAGATGCGTTTCACTTAGAAACAAGTGACCAAGATAAATCAAGGAAAAATAGGAAAATGAAAAAACTCTTAATTTTATTTTTGCTAATATTACAATCTTTATCAAACGCGGCAAGTGATAACAAAAATAGATACTCCTCTTTTGGGTTTAACCTTGATTTGGGTGAGAACCAATACCGGGAATTTGCATTAAATGGGGTATGGGGGATTGATACAATTTGGCAAACAGGCGTAGGTGGATCAACCAGTAACAATCAGGATGCCAGTCGTTACCAAATAGGTACGATCTTTGTTTCGGGCCGCTGGAATGAATTTTTTGAAAATAAGCTGACTTTATTTAGATCCAAGGAAAAGCCAGAAGAGTTGGTAGGTAACGGTGCCGATATTAAAACTACGGCGAAAGGTGCTGTATTCAAGGAAGAGTTGGTGACTTCATTTTCTTTAACACTGGGAAATACCAGTTTTCAGCAAGAAACTAATCATACAAGAACAACCGGATCAATTACCGCAATAAATGATTTTGTCCAACGCTATGTTGTTTTTAATATTGGTCAGGATGTATTTGCATGGTTGCTTGTTGGTATCGAGATAACCAAGTATTCATATCAAGATGCCGCAGAAACCTCATTTAATCGTAACAAAAGAAAATATTCGGCGAGTACTAGTATTGATGGATCGTCTGATTACCCAGATAAAAAGACTAAATTGTACTTGTCAGCGTTATATCAACTTTTTCTTTTTGATTTTTCTTTAGTAAAAACATACTCCAGATTACCAAGCAATGATTCTGTTTTCAGATCCATTGATGTTAGCTATGAATTTTCCAAGCAATTATATCCTTCTCTTGGGATCAGTAGCACAAAATATGATGACCATTCTACGAACGAAACTTTATCTTTGGGGTTGGATTTTGTTTTTTAATACCCACAACATATGTTTGGTTTGGGTATAATTGAGGTACAAGATGATTGAAATTTCCACCATCTGGAATTTAATAGACACTAAGCTAACAGAAAGTGAACTGGTTAAAAATTTAAATGAACTTAGCATGCAGTTTACCGTGAAAAGAGGTGAATTAGATCGCTATACTAAAGACAAAAAACTAGTAGCTGCCTACAGTGCCTTTTATCTGCCTACCAATATGCCGAAATTTACATTTTTGATGGATCAACTAGATCCACAGACAAGGGAGCAAATTTCCCAAAGTCATTTTTGGGATTTCGGTTCAGGACCCGGAACCTTTTCTTTGGCATACCTGGATTATTTTAGCAGTGCCGATGATTTGAAAGTTACTCTTGTGGATAGTTCAAACCTTATGCTAGATCAGGCACGACTCTTTTTAAGTTCTATTTTTCCAAAGAGAGCTGTTCAGTATCTAAGTCATTTGCCAAGAGAAATCAATGGTAAGAAAACTTTGTTTTTTGGTCATAGCTTTAATGAAATTGGATATCAAAGGGCGATCGAAATAATCAAACAAGTTGATCCTGATTATCTTATTATGATTGAACCGGGTACCAAAGAAGTGTTTTCCTATATAAATGATTTAAGAATTTATATGAGAAACACGGGATATACATGTTTGTATCCTTGTTTGAGCTTACAAGGAGATTGTCCGATGGAGATGAGGGACGATGATTGGTGCCACGGAGTTATGCGGATAGTACATGATAAAGATTTAGAGCGCTTATCTCAATTAATCAAAAAAGATAGAAGAAATATGCCCTTTATATCGCACGTCTATCAAAAAGGTAAATTGCAATGTGATAGCAATGTAGGACAAGCTCGCTTAGTAAGATTTTTAAATAATTCTAAATTTGGTTTTGAATTTGAAGTTTGCATGTGTCAAGGTAGCAATTTAGGTATTACAAAGATTCAAGTGCTTAAAAAAGACATGTCCAAAGAGCTAATAAAAAAAATGGAAAATATTAGTATTGGATCAAAAATAACTTTTGAGGTTGTTAAAAGATTTGAAGATTTTACTCGTGTTAAGTTATGTTCCTAGCTTTATTTGTCAATATTACTTAAATTTTTTCGTGCCACCATATTATTAATTCTTGAATTTTTGAGAGCAATTTCATTTTTAAGTGCTTGAATTTCTTTTTCTAGGATGGAGACCGTGCTATTTAAGCTTTCTACCCTGTTCGCAAGATATTGATTATATCCTTTCGAATAAGAAGCTAAAAAACGTTTCTCTTTATTCTTGGGACATATACCATTGTATTTTTTCCCACTAAGTCCCCATATTGCGGCATTGGATTTGTCACAAAATTGAGTTAGGCCGTATTGATAACCCCGCTGAAATTCCTGTTTATCGATTGGAACTTGATGTTTTAAGCTGCAGCTTGCGTAGTAATACGAAAAGCCCTCTTCATAATCAATTCCTGCAAAGGCCTGTCCAAGACCTACTTTTAACCAGTCCAGGTTTTGGCATTGTTGCTTGGTTTGCGACAAAGAACAGGAAAAAGTAAAAGCTAATAGTATGAAAAACACATATTTAGACATCAATCCCCCGCCTATATGTACCCACTTGCTTGTGACTATAGACCAAAACTAGGGGTTTTGTCACAGTGTGTGAAAATGTTATACGTATAGTCATGAGAAATTAGCTATTTTGTTTTTGGGACGAAATAAATGACTTAACTTATTAAAATTACAAATAATCAAATATTTCTACAACATTATCTTTTTAAGGTAGCAAGTTGTAGATTAACTTTTTGAATGTAAACTTTGTGCACATATTGACATAAATGTCATAGTAGTTTATTTCCACACTATGCTAGAAATTACATATCCATATAAAGTCCTTGAAAAAGTTGGCGAGGGAGCCATGAGCGAGGTCTTTAAAGCGATTGATCCAAATGGAAATATTGTAGCTTTAAAAATATTAAGGCAGTTTTTAAAGGATAATACGGATTGCATTGAAAGAATTAATAAAGAAGCTGATGTTTTAAACAAGCTGGACGATGAAAAAATAGTTAAAAGTCTGGGAATTGAAAAAACGCATGATTGTCGTTTGATGCTTGTTCAGGAATTTGTGGATGGCAAAAACCTGGAAGTTCTTTTCAATCAAATATCTAAAGAACCTATCCCGGTAATTGGGGCAATTTTAGTATCGGAGATTTTACTTGGTCTCGAAGAAGCTCACCGACAAGGGATTATTCATAGAGATTTAAAACCAGAAAATATAATTATTACATCTAGGGGAAACATTAAAATTGCAGATTTTGGAGTGGCCAAGAATCTTGAATCTCAAGAATTAACCTTGACGGGAGTTATGCTTGGTTCTCCTGCTTATATGAGCCCTGAGCAGATTAAAAATCAGCCAGTGGATGGCCGGTCGGATATTTTTGGACTGGGAGTGTTGCTCTATCAGCTTGCGACTGGGGAATTACCTTTTTTAGCCAATAATTATGCTCAACTTATAAAATCAATTGAGCAAGATGAATATAAAGCACCGATTAAAGTTAACAAAAATATTCATCCAGAATTATCCAAAATAATCAAAAAAGCACTCGCGAAAAACCCAGAGGATCGCTATCAAAAAGTATATGAATTTAGATTTGATCTTCTTAATTATCTTGATCTTTTGGCAGTACAAAATCAAAGAAGAGTATTGAAAGATTTTTTTTATGGCAATATAGAGAAAGAAGAAGAAGTTCAAAAAAAATTGGTTAGAACAATCATTACGCGGGCCCAAAAAGCAAAGCAGGAAGGGAGTCAAAAAGAAGCTATTGATTTGCTAGCTCAGGCGTTGACGATAGAACCTACCAATTTGGAAGTTAGACAACTGTTTCAAGATGCTCATCATTCCAGCTTCGATTCCAAAAAATTATTCTTGATGATATTTATTTTTATCTTTTTACTGGGAGGATTTGTTTGGCTTGATCAGTATTTGCAAAAACAATTAGATGAAAATAATTTTCAGGAACAAGCTCAAGCCCTTATTAAACCTGTGACCCCGCCTCGCCCAATGATCATTTCTGCACCTATTCAAATGGTCGATTCTTCTTTAAGAAAAGAAAAAAATAACTCTGTGAGTAGTTTGATTACCCCTGTACAAAAAGCAACTGCAATTGTTTTTAATGTAGATGAAGACGTAATTGTTTTTCTGGATGATAACGAAGTTGCACGTCCCTACGGAGGGAAAGTAGCTTTAAATGCGGGCAAGCATTTACTGCGTCTTGAAAAAAGTGGTTTCACTCCGATTTCTAGTTATGTAAATGTTCCAAGAGGTGAAGTCACTACTATAAACGCAAAAACTCATAGGGTAATTCCATAATGTTGCAATTTATTATTAATCATAATAATCAGGTCGCGGTTGGTGAAGTCACCAAAGCCGTGATGACTTTTGGGCCAACGTCTGACTATGATTATGTTTTGGAAGGAGTGAAGAACGCCAGCTTTACTCTTTTGCTGGAGTCAAAAAGTTTTCGAGTATTACCTATTGATGCAAAAACGGTAAAAACCATCAAAGGGAAATTTAATACTGAGCTTAGTCAGCCGGAAGTTTTTATAGGTAATGATTTATATATTATTTTTATTCCTATGGGGCGAGCTAAAGTTGAAACTGCATCTACCATAAAAGATTGGAATTTTGAAAAGCTTCCTAAGTGTCCAACTAATGAAAGATATCCCCAAGAACTATTGGATTTTTTACTTGGTTCGGTTGGTGTGGAACAAGGGGGCTTATTTTACAAGCAAAATGGGGTATTAAAAATATTGGGCCAAAAAAATTTAAACCTACGTTCTGGTTCGACACTAATTTTAAATAGATTCTTGGAACAAAATTCCAAGCAAGCCATTATAAAATTGAATTTTGAAACTCATACTATGCTTTTTCAGGCAGGACTTGCTCATCGAAATTTTATCCTTATTAGAACAATACTTGATAAAGCAACGGAAGTGATTTTATATGTTCCTGAGCCAGAAAAAGAAAATGCGCTTCCTTCGGGAGTTTTGTCTACCATACTTTGCCTGGCATCCCATGGATTGTCCATGCACCTAGCTTATCAAATGAATAAACTAATATTTTCCAGAAATACGATGGAAATGGAAGATGACTACTATTGGGGACAAAGCGAAGTCATGCAAAGAATCAAAAGAATTGCGGACAAACTTAAAGAGACTGATTTATCAATCCTGATTCAAGGGGAAACCGGCACAGGCAAAGAAGGTCTTGCGCAATATCTCGCTAAAGGGAAAAAGATTGTTTCTCTTAATTGTGCCTCCATTCCTCATAATTTATTTGAAAGCATTCTCTTCGGTCACGAAAAAGGGTCATTTACAGGAGCTATAAAAAAACAAATTGGAAAAATTGAAGAGGCCCATGAAGGTGTTTTGTTTTTAGATGAAATAGCTGAATTGCCACTTGATATGCAAGGTAAATTGCTGCGCTTTTTACAATCCGGTTTGGTGGAGCCTGTGGGGGGTAAGGAAAAGAAAGTTAAGGTGAGAGTTATAGCAGCTACCCATGGCGATTTGAGTTTAATGATTTCTAAAGGAAAGTTTAGAGAAGATCTTTATTTTCGAATCAATGAGGCAAATATTAAATTGCCTTCTCTTCGAGAAAGGAGCTGCGATATTGTGCCTTTGGCGATGTTTTTTCTTAGTGACTCTATTCGCAGAAATAATCTCTTAGAAAAGTATTTTAGTAAAGATGCCCATATCTTTTTAGAAAGCAGACCGTGGAAAGGGAATATTAGAGAGCTACGAAGTATAGTAAGAAGAGTGGCACTACTTTCAGAAAAAGACATTGTAGATTCTTTGGACCTTGAGCAATATATGGAAGGAAATCTAGTAGTTGAAAACGAATATCCGCTTGATTTGAATCTTGCAAAAAAAATGCTTATTAATAACCAAGTCAAGCGGGCCTTACAAATAACTAAGGGGAATAAAACCCAAGCCGCCAAGCTTCTTGGGATTACTGGGAGAACTTTTTTTAGAATTATTTCGGATGATAAGACTGACAATTATGACTTGGATAGTGACAGTGATGTCACACCTGTAGAAATAAACCATTGAAATACCTTATCCTTGTTAAAACATTTGGCTTGCTTTATAGAGAAGTACAAATGTTTTAACAAGGATAAGAAAATGAGAGTTGTGATTTTATTTTTAGGATTGATGTTGGTATCGAGGTTTGCTTTTAGTCAGGTAGGGCCAGTTTATAATTTTAATTTTTATAATAATATGGGTAAGTCAAATGAAGGATTGCCCTTAGCGGGTACCTCGGAATTAGCTAGCAAAGAAAAAAGTAATGAATTGATGACAAAACCAGAAACAGCTACCACCAACTCCACAGACGATTCCAGATGGGGATTGTCGCTTGGTAAAATGCACGCCAAGCTTGCTGGTAATGAAGATTTCGAAGAGTATGATACGATGATTGATATGTGGAGAATTTCAGTTTACGTTCCTATGGGAAAAACCCATTTTTATTTTGTTCCTCACTTTGAACTTGGCAGTATGAGTATAATAGATGAGAGGGGTAGTACACTAAATAGCGAGTGGAAAAGTCAAATGAGGGGTTATGGTGTAAGTCTAGTGAGAGAATTTTTTGCAGGCAATGTTATATCTTTGAAAGCCGGAGCAGGCGTTTCCGCATCCAAGGGAATCTACACCTATGGGGAATCTGATTATAATGAATTTTCTCAAGAAGTGCGGATGAGTACTTATTTTGCAAATGTTTCTCCAGTAATCAATCTTGGAAATTTGATGATAGCTGGTAATGTTAACTATCAGTTTTATAACATATCAGAAATTGAGGTTACTTCTAAAAACAATGGATTTGGTTACGGTTTAGAATTGGGACTTAGAATTTAATAAATCAAGTGGAACAACAAATGAAATACATATATAAGATAGTTTTCTTAATGGTGATATCAAGTTTAGGTTTTGCTCAAACCGGGCCAATCTATAATTTTAATTTTTATAATCCGGAACATTCTGTAGTCAAACAACTCGATACTGGTGATAACTCTAAACCTAAAGAAATGCTAGATGGTTCAGAAAATGAGTCGCAAAAAGGGCAAGAAGGTCAAATAGTCAATGAAAAGGAGCGCAAGGGAATACTTTCATTGATTTTGGATAATTTAAAAAATCGCACATGGATCGGAGCTTCTCATTCTCTAGATAAAAGTGGCTTGAATGATGGGGTGTCAAGAATCGCACTTTATTTACCTTTTGGGGAAAGTGGTTATTATGTGGCACCCTTTTATCAAGGAGGAAAAATTACAAGACTGCATACACTACACCACCAAATTAATTATCACCAGGAGGGATCATATACTAAAACCAAGGGATATGGAGTTGGTTTATATAAACATCATGCTATGAATAATTGGCTTTTATTAAGGATGGGGGGCAGTTACTCTGTAGGTAGAGGAAAAGCTGCGGATCGATGGTACGGGGAACTAGAGGATTATACTGTAAAAACTTACGAGGGTGAGGTATCGCCCTGCTTAAAATACAAAAATTTGATGTTAGCTGGAATGTTGAAAATAGTTAACCAGCAAATTGAAATTTTCGATGTTGCCTACAAGAAAACCAGCATGTTTTATGGACTTGAACTTGGTCTTAGAATTTAAAAATTGAGTGAGTTTGGATGAATCTTATCTATGTGAATACAGGTACCGGCAATAGTCTAAAAGTTGCTTTATGGATGAAAGAACTTGCTCAAGCAACCAACGTAGTGCTTATGAATTTTGGTAATCCAGCCGAGGAATTAAAACCTCATGATCGATTGGGACTAGTGACACCCACTCATGGTTTTACGGCACCCTGGCTCGCCATTAAATTTGCGTGTAAACTTCCTGCTGGAAAAAAAAGAGAAGCCTTTTGTGTGGCCACGCGAGCGGGTATAGTTGTAAAAGGCTTGCAACCACCAGGGCTTTCAGGTACGACCTGTTATTTATTGGCGCTTATTTTATTTTTAAAAGGTTATAAGGTGAAGGGTATTGTTAGTGTCAATATGCCCAGCAACTGGATTCAAATGCATCCAGGTCACTCTCTTTTTCACATTTATCAGATTAAAGAGCGTTCTAAAAAACAAATTGAAAGATTTTACCGAGCGATATTAAAGGGCGATTATTTTTGGTGGAAGGTAAACAATGCCTACGAATTTATTTTTGGTTTATTGCTATCGCCGGTTTCACTTTTCTATCTTTTAATCGGCAGATTTACCTTGGCAAAGATATTTTTTACTAATTCTTCTTGCGATACTTGTGGATTATGTGCAGAGGCTTGTCCGGTAGGAGCAATCAGCTTTGGTCTTGATAAAAAACTTTTTTGGGGTTACCAGTGTGAAGCTTGCATGCGCTGTATGGCCTATTGCCCGAAGCAAGCGATTGAAGCAAGTCATCCGCTTTTGGTTTTTTATCTGTTTTTTTATAACAAAATAATTGGAAAATATTTTGTTATGCTGATAACTAGGCTAGGTGCGAGTTACGGATTAGTTTTTGGTTTTTATCAGTTCTTTCATTTGCTTAGTAAAATAACATGGGTAAATAAAATTTTTACGTATACAACGTTCACTCACTATTGGCGTCGGTATCATGAGCCCGAAACAAAACTGTCTGATCTTTTAAACTGACTTTTTTAGTCGGATGAATTGAGCTACGCATATCAGTCGTCTTGGCTAGTAGTTATAAGAAAATAATCAGAAAATATCTCGAAAGTAATTATGGGTGAGAGTATCATATTGCTTAGCTAGTAACGTATTTTGTTTTTTAAATATATTAAGGAGTCAGTATGAAAAAGTACTTGGTATTAATTTTGTGTGCACTAGTGATTTTTAATTTTAGTTTATTGTCACAAGATCAAGCCGAAGATCCGGTGGTAAAGGAAGTCGATGTTGACACCGATACTGACCCGGTTCCAAATGCAGAAGCTGATGTTGATGCGGATGCCAAAGCGGATATGGAGAAATTAGAAACCAAACATGAAGTGCAACCCACCAAGGAAGAAAAAGCTGCGATGGCTGAGCCGGTTATAAAAGAAGAAAAAAAAGCGGCGACCGTAGCGCCTAAAAAGAAAAAGCAAGCCGCTAAAAAGATAGCTAAACTTTCTGCCAAAAAAAAGAAAAAGGCTGCTATAGATACCAAGGCTAAAAAGAAATCCACCAATAAAGCAAAAGCCAAAAAACAAGCTAAAAAGAAAAAAACATCTAAAAAAAATTTAAAGAAATAATATAAGTATCTTTTTACAGACTTTGCCCAGCTCGCGCGCTGCGCGTTGAGCTGGGTATTGATAAGTTTTTGAAATACAAGTCCTTGCTTTTTTACGATGCATATCTTATTTTAACAACTGATTCCCCCTCAAATTTTTATACCTAAAGGGATTTTTATGAACTTTGTTCTAATCGCTATTTTTGCGTTTTTAGTTTTTGGTATTTTATCTCTTTTTACAGGGAACCAAAAAGGCATCAAGGTTGATCTTATTCGAACGTTTGGTCCAATTGGTGGTTCAATTGTAGGATTGATACCGGTTATTCAAGTTTTAGCAGGTAAAACAATAAGTGTAATCAATATCCCCTGGCAGTTGTTTAATGGTTCTTTAAGTCTGGAAATCGATTTATTATCAGCTTTTTTTCTTCTACCGATTTTTATTTTGACTATACTTGCTTCATTCTATGGTCTTTCTTACTTAAAAAATTATGCTAATCAACGGAATCTGGGGTCTATTGCATTTTTCTTTAATTTATTTGTTATGAGTATGGTTCTGGTGATCTGTGCTAAAAATATTATTATGTTTTTGTTTGCTTGGGAACTGATGGCACTAACTTCTTTTTTTCTCGTGATGTTTGAGAGTGAAAAAAGTCTCACAAAGTGGACAGGATGGCTTTATATGTCGCTTACTCATCTAGGAACCGCTTGTTTGTTTGTCTTTTTTTTCATGGCAGCGGATGGAGCTTTGTCTTCAGATTTTGGAGATATTGCCATCAGCTTTGACAAGAGCAGAACCACTATTTGTTTTATTCTAGCTTTGATTGGATTTGGTACCAAGGCGGGAATGATTCCTTTTCACATTTGGCTACCGGAAGCCCATCCTGCAGCACCTGCACATGTTTCTGCCATTATGTCAGGAGTTATGATTAAAACAGGGATATACGGAATATTAAGAACCATATTATTAATCGGAGTCCCTGAATTATCGATTGGAATTGTTTTGGTTATTTTCGGTGCTCTTTCTGGAATTATTGGAATTTTATTTGCCCTAGCACAACATGATATTAAGAGATTGCTAGCCTATAGTAGTGTAGAAAATATTGGGATTATTTTATTAGGAGTCGGTCTTGGAGTAGTTGGACTAAACACTCAATCTCCAACGCTCGGAGTACTTGGATTCGCTGGAGCCTTTTTACATATTTTAAATCATGCTTTTTTTAAAGGGTTACTCTTTTTGGGAGCGGGTTCTGTGATTTTTGCAACTCACACGCATCGTATTGATGAGTTGGGAGGGGTCTTAAAGCGTATGCCACTTACTGGTTTTACTTTTTTTATAGGCTCGATTTCTATATGTGGGTTACCACCGTTTAACGGTTTTATAAGTGAGCTATTTATTTATATGGGATCATTTAGAGAAATAGTAGCGGGTGATTTTGATAATACCGCAATTATAATACCCATTATCGCCATATTGGCTTTGGTAACGATAGGTGGTTTAGCAGCGCTTTGTTTTACTAAAGCTTTCAGTATTATTTTTCTTGGTGAGCCTAGGTATAAATTTAATCACGAGATCAAGGAATCGCCAGCATTAATTGTCTATCCTATGATTGTTTTGAGTTTATTTTGTGTGATTATTGGAGTTTTCCCCAGTTTGACTTTGTCTTTTCTTGAAGCACCAGTAGCCTTGTTTTTTCCCATTGAAGTGGTGAGAAAGACTTTTGCGCCAATGGGAGAAATGTTTGGCACGATGACATATGTCTATCTGCTGTTGATTGCATTCATAACCTTGATTGCAAGCACCAGAAGTATGATTGTCAAACGCAGATCTTACCAAACGACGGTTACATGGGACTGTGGATACATAAGGCCTCAAGCGACCATGCAGTATACTGCATCGTCTTTTGTAGACACCTTAGTGGATATTTTTTATTTTGTTTTAAGAACTAAAAAAACGATGGATCAACCCTCAACATATTTTCCATTAAAGAATGCGGGATTAAATACTAGAACCTCGGATACTTTTGCTCAGAAGTTATATTATCCACTTTACTATTTTTTTAAAGGCCATATGTTTAAGTTGTTAAAAATTCAGTACGGAAACCTCAACCTTTATATGTTTTACATTATAATTACCTTGGTCATTATGCTATCAATAAACTTATTAACTAGGAGTGGGATGTGATATCTGTAATTTTAGCGTTGGTCCTATCTCCTTTGTTACTGGGTTTTATTAATCAGACGAAGGCTTTTTTTGCAGGGAGAGTAGGAGTGCCTTTCACCCAGCTATATTTTGATCTTTTTAAACTCTTTAAAAAAGATTTTGTATATAGTAAAACCACCACTTGGGTCTTTCGCGTAGGTCCGATTATTAATATTTCAGCTGCATTAATTATATTGTTATTTCTTCCCCTGTCAGTGATCAGTTTTAAGGGGGATATTATACTGGTTATGTACCTGTTAGGATTGATGCGTTTTTTCACTATTGTAGCTGCGCTAGATACTGGATCTGCTTTTGAAGGTATGGGAGCAGCGAGAGAGGTGCTCTACGCAATTTTTGCCGAGATCGTAATCTTTACTGGTTTGATTGCTTTAGTTTACTTGACCCAGAGTCTTTCCTTAGCGAATGTTTTTGGAAAAATATCCACCTATCATTGGATACATTATGGCCCAACACTTGGTTTGATATCTTTTGTCTGGTTTGTCATACTCTTACTTGAAAACTGCCGCATTCCATTTGATGACCCCAATACACATCTGGAGTTAACCATGATTCACGAAGTAATGGTACTGGATCATGGCAGTTTTGATTTTGGATTAATTCAATATGCCAGTTCATTAAAATTGTGGATTTGGTCTTCATTGCTTGCTCATATACTATTTCCCATTTCATCCATATGGAGCAATGTACTGGGCATTTTTCTGATTTCAATATTAGTTGGCATTGTGGAATCCACCATGGCAAGGTTTAAATTAATTAGAATTCCCCAGGTTCTGCTTGCCATCTTTGCCTTATCAATCCTTTCCCTGTTTTTAATGAGGTAAATTTATGCAGTTTGATCAAATAATAATGATCCTTCTTATTTTTTTAAATTTTTGGATTTTAGGTGTAAGTCGGGTGCGCTCTTATATAAAAATTTTAGCTTATCAGGGAGTTTTGATTAGCTTGATTCCTATCTTGCGGCTGAATATCGAAATGGTCTTCTTGGGTGTAATCATACTTTTATTAAAAGCCATTATCTTCCCTAGGCTATTAAATAATATGGCCAAAAAAATTAAAGCCACTAAAGAAGAGAAACCCTATATTTCTTTAGCCTTGGCACCACTTTTGGGAGCTTTATTTCTGTTAATTGCTTCTCGAATTTCCTATGAGTTTATGACTCCTATTTTTATTATAATTGTAGGATTCTTTCTCACTATCACCAGAAGAAAAGCTATCAACCAAATTATCAGTTTTATGATTTTTGAAAACGGTATATTTATTTTGGGTATCACGATGGCAGCACATTTCCCAATCATTGTGGAAATGGCTATTTTGTTGGATGTTTTGGCAGCAGTTTCCGTTATGGTTCTTTCGCTTGAAAAAATAAATAAAACCTTCACCCATACAGATATCGATAAACTTGACTCGTTAAAAGGTTAATAACTATGCATGAATCAATGTTGCTTCCACTTTTAATTTTAATCCCTATATTATTTGCACTCTTTTCCAAATGGATACCAAGGACTTTGGAGTGGATGTTGATAGGGGTTACCTTAACTCTTGGTATAGCATTTTATTTAACCTATACTATGGTTAGTTCCAATCAAATCATTTATTCTTTATCTAATTGGTTATTCCTTGATCATCTTTCTGCCTATTATCTCTTTATGATGATTTTGGTTTTTTGGATGAGTTCGTTGTATTCGTTAATTTATTTTAAGAAAAGTGATTTGAGTGATTCATCACTTGGTACATTTTCCATGTTATGGCTACTTTCTATGAGTGCAGTTATGCTGGTACTTTTATCAAACCATGTGGTTTTAATTTGGGTAGGATTGGAAGCAACAACCGTGTTCACTACTTTTTTGATAGCTCTTCATCAGAATAAAAAATCATTGGAAGCCATGTGGAAATATCTCATCATCTGTTCGCTAGGGGTGGCATTTGCTCTCATTGGAACTATTTTGTTGGCAGCGTCCACTCATAACTTTGACCCTAGTATCAAAGATGTGCTGTTATGGACCACTCTTAAAACGTATGCCAACCATTTGGATACTTCCCTTTTAAAAATTGCCTTTATTTTTATATTTGTGGGATATGGAACCAAATCCGGTCTTGCTCCTATGCACACCTGGTTACCAGATGCTCATAGTCAAGCACCTTCGCCAGTGTCAGCATTTTTTTCTGGCTTCATGATTAATACCGGAATTTACTGTATTGCCCGCTTTGTGCCAGTTATTGAAGCTGCCACAAATCAGTCTGGGTTTGCCTTGCAGTTTGTGGGGATCATGGGGGCAATTTCTATTATGCTGGCAGCAGTGTTTATTTTTTTCCAAACTGATTTGAAAAGATTGCTTGCGTACAGTAGCGTTGAGCATATGGGGATCATTGCGCTTGGCCTTGGTCTGGGTGGTTTTGGCACTAATGTGGCACTTTTTCACTCGCTCAATCACTCGATAAGTAAAACGCTTTCATTTTTTTCTGCCGGTCGAATTGGACAAATTTATGAAACTCATGACATGAAAAATATAATCAGTACGATAAAAGTTAGCCCAGTCTGGGGAGTGGGGTTACTGGTGGGACTACTGGCCTTGATTGGGATGGCGCCTTTTTCTATTTTTATGAGTGAACTTCAACTGATCAAAGCAGCAGTTGTTAAACATTCCTGGTTATATCTAGTGGTTTTTTTGGTGGGAACCAGTATTGTTTTTATTGGTGTGTTAAAACAGGCAATCAGTATGTCTTTTGGTAAAACGAAGAACACTGCTTTTGAAAAAGCTAAACTGGTGGAATATGTATTGGTTATTCTTTTAATTACCATTATAACCTGTCTGGGTGTTTTTATGCCGGAATCGTTGTGGAGCTTTATTATCAAAGCATCGAATGTTGTAAACGGAGTTAAATAGCTATGATTTTTAAAACAAAACTTTCTCAAATTCAAATGCTTCCTTTGGGAGCTTTAAAAAATGAATTAGTGAAAAATGAAAAAAGGTTATCCGCTCTTTTCTTTCATCCCGTCGATAGACATTTATATGTAGTTTGTTCAGATGATGAAAAAGGTGAGCTTGATATATTTAAAACTCCAATCGATACGCATCATTATCAATCCCTGACTTCCTCCTATCCAGCTGCACATATGTTTGAAAGGGAAATTCTGGAAACTCATCAGATTGTTCCCGAAAATCATCCTTGGCCTAAGCCAGTTAGATATATCAAAGATCTAATTGGTGATACTAATTTTTTTAGAATTGAGGGATCAGAATCCCACGAGGTAGCAGTCGGTCCAGTTCATGCGGGTGTAATTGAACCTGGGCATTTCAGGTTCCAGTGCCATGGAGAGACAGTTCACCATCTAGAGATATCTCTTGGTTATCAGCATCGCGGGATTGAAAAAAAATTAATTAGTGGTCCTTCGCTACGAACTATTTATTATATGGAAACACTCGCGGGTGATACTAGTATCGGACATACCTGGGCATATTGTAAAAATATTGAGTCTTTGTCTAATACGGTAGTAGGTGAAAGAGAAAATTTACTTCGGGCCATTATGCTTGAACTTGAACGCATGGCTAATCATACTGGTGATCTAGGGGCTTTAGCCGGGGATGTTGGTTTTTTACCAACCCTTTCTTATTGTGGCCGTATCCGTGGTGATTATTTAAATATGTCAGCATTTATATGTGGTAGTCGCTTTGGTAGAGGCATGATGAAACCGGGTGGGGTGTCATTTGATCTAAGTCTCGACCAAATAAAAGAATTGGAATTGAAGCTGGATAATATATTTAGAGATACCAAAGGGGCAATCAATGTATTGTGGCATTCTAATATGGTCTTAAACCGGTTTGAAGGCACTGGCGTGATTACCCCGAAGGAATCACGTGATCTGGGATTTGTCGGGATGGTAGCACGGGCCACTGGGCTTAATCAGGATGTTAGAAAAAATTTCGATCATGGAGAACTCTATAAGGATTTACCAATTGCGGTTTGTGATTCTGGTGATGTCTTTGCTAGGGCCCAATTGAGATGGCTGGAAATGAAAAATTCTTATGCATTTATAAAGAGTGCATTGGCAAAACTTAAAAATGCTTCACCACTTAGAACAATAAAGCCAGGTCCTTTGGAAAACGATAGTTTAGCAGTTTCCTTAGTGGAAGGTTGGCGCGGGGAAATTTGCCATGTGGCAATCACTAATGAGACTGGCGTTTTTGCTAATTATAAAGTGATTGATCCATCCTTTCATAATTGGACCGCTTTAGCCTTGAGTTTAAGAAATCAGGAAATATCGGATTTCCCACTATGCAATAAAAGCTTTAACTTATCATATTGCGGTCATGATCTTTAAAATGGGGAGTAATTTAAAATGTTAGATGTATTAAGAGAACGACTAAAACAAAAGAAAAGAACTTCCGCATATCCAAATAAACCAGTACAGTTGCCAGAAAGATTCAGGGGCAAACCGCTTGTTGATATGAATTTATGTACGACATCTGGATGCTCAGAGTGCGCAAAGGTTTGCCCGACAAGTGCTATCACCTATCAAAATCATCGGCCATCTATTGATCTGGGAAAATGTTTGTTCTGTTTAGAATGTACGCAAGCTTGTCCTAGTAAGGCGATTGCTTTTTCTAATGATTATCGGCTTGCCACATCTTCGCGAAGTGATTTGGTTATATCAACAGATAATCATTATGAATTAAAAAAAGCTGAATCACTCAAAAAAGAAATGTTAAGACTCTATGGAAGATCTTTGAAGCTTAGACAAATAAGTGCTGCTGGATGTAACGCTTGTGAAGCGGACACCAACGTCCTGGGAACATTATTTTTTGATTTATCTCGTTTTGGTATTCAAATTGTTGCATCTCCAAGACATGCAGATGGTATCCTAGTAACCGGTCCAGTTTCTAAAAATATGGAATTGGCACTTAAGAAAACATATGAAGCAGTTCCAGGTCCTAGAATTGTTATTGCTACTGGAGCTTGTGCGATTTCTGGAGGAGTTTTTTCAGGTCATGAAGAAACGACTAATGGCCTTGATTCCATTATTCCAGTAGATCTCTACATTCCAGGTTGCCCTCCTCATCCTATGACTATCCTAGATGGATTGCTGCGTTTGTTATCTCAAAAAACCAACTAAATTGATAAAATAATATTTGCATAAAGTTCCAATGGTTAGCTACTAGGTGGCTAACTTACTAGGCAGGTTTTGGGAAAATTGAATTTTTTTTGGCTACTTATATTAGATCTAAGCTATCAAAAAGAGGCTTTTTTGATGTTTCTATAAAAAAAGAAAAATATTTGAGTGCAAAGTTTTTTATGAAGCCCCATAATAGTAAGGTAATGAAATTTAAGGGGGAACCTATGAAAAGATATATTCTAACCATCGTTGCGCTCTTTTCACTTATTTACAATCAAGTTACTTGGGCGGTGAATTTTAAACAGGAAATAAGGCCTTTGTCGGAGATGGTTCTTATTTACAATAGTATGAGAACTGATCCGATATCGATTACTAAAAATATGGACAGCCATGATGGGCGACTTTATCGGGATATTTTAAAAAAAGGAAAGATCTTGGAGCTTCCGGAGATCACCAAGATCAAAGAAGGAGTTTATCAGCTGATAGCTGGAGAAGACCGGGTTATTTTTGATGAGAAGAATTGGAATAAACGAATTATTATCGTAAATGCTTTTGCGATCGCCTTATCTAAAATATCAAACATGAATCAATTAATGGAGACTTTGGGAGAAGTGCTCTCTGGTAAGGAAAAAACGGTAAGTTTTTTTGAGCAAATCAGGGATTTCTTTTTTACCCCAGCGGTAGCAGGGGTGTTGGATTCAACTTCTTGGTTGACTTCAAATAAAGCGTTGATTGGAGCAGGTCTACTGGCTGCCTTGAGTGTTGGTTATATGATTTATAAAAATAACAAAGATGATAAAAAATCAAGTTCTAGCACTAATTCAAATTTAAGTGTAGGTCCATCAACAGCAGGGGGAGGCGTCGCGGGAAAAACTTTTTCCATTTCGGAGTTAGGAGCTTCTCAAGATCATGGTTTTTTTGCCATTGAAGAGTTTAAAGGTCAGCTTTATGCTGGATCCTTTGGTTATGGTAAGAAGCAGATGATTTACAAGGTAGAGCCGCTTGCACCAGTAAGTCCAGGATTTACAGTTAAAGAATCGGTATGTGCTTTAAGACAGTTTAATGGATCCTTGATAGCCAATACCGAAAGTGATGGTTTGATTTATAAAACCACTGATGGCAATAATTGGCAAAAGGTTCATGATGGTGGTGCACCAGTTGGATGTGCTTTGGCGGTACATAAAGGTTATATTTACGCAGCAAGTGCTAACCCCAATGAGAACACCAAACCAAGTTATATTTACAGATCAAAAGATGGTTCATCTTGGGAAAAGGTCTATGATGGGGGAAAGAAAGTTGAGTATATAAGAGAACTGGTTTCTTATGGTGATCATGTTTATGCGTTTTATGTCACTGATCAAAATAATACTTTTATGCTTAAATCAACTGATGGACAAACATGGGATAAATCAAGCACCCCGGCCAGAATGTTTAGAGGAAGTGTTCATAAAGGTTTATTGTATCTTACCAGTGCAGGGGCACACGCTGCAGGTTCTTCTGGCATTTGGAAATATGATGGGAGTAGTTTTACTCAAGTTCACGCTGTTCCAGGAAAAAGTCACGTTAGTAACATAATAGGTGCTGGTAATGATTTAATTGCGATAACCACAAAACAGTGGAAGGGACAGGGCGGTGGAGCATCGCTGCTTGTTTCCTGTGGAGGAGATTCGAATTGGGTAGAGAAAAAAGTATTTGATGAAACCGAGAGTTGGGGTCTTGCAGTTTCTGGTGGCTATGTTTATGTAGGTACAAAACAACACGGTGGTGGAGGTAAAATCTACAAAGCTCAAGGGTTATGTGATGGCTCATCAGCAGATGCAGCTAATCCTACAGGGACCGCTACGGCTTCAGATCCTAACGCTAAATCATGCAGCGACGTTGAAGGATTTGTGTGGAAGATGAACAAACAAGGTCATTTGGCTGTAGTTATGAATAAAGCGGATAATGGGTGTAAAGCAATCGTTAATGGAAGAAATCCTGATCAATGTAAAAACCTAGATGATGGCGATGGTAGACCTTTTTGTAGACATTATACAAGTCCAAGTAGCTTTCAAGCTCCTGCAACCGTAGAGGTCAGTTGCAGTGGTTCGGTTAAATATAAAGTTAACATTCCAGACACTGGTAAGCGTTGCTCTTATTATCCAGGTGGCTGGGGTGATTAATTAAGAGCAAATCATTACAGCTATAATGCCAAGACATGTGTAAGGGGGGATCAATGAGAAATATTATGGTGACGATGGTTACTGTATTTACCTTAATATATAGCCAGATAGTTTTTGCGGCTACTGGAGTTACCGGACAGGCTTTAAGACCACTAAGTGAGATGGTTTCCAGCTACAATAACATGAGGAATAATCCTTTATTGTTTTTGGAGAGTCTGGATAAGGATAGTCAAAAAGTTTATCAAGATATCTTAAAGCAGGGGAAGATTAAGGAGCTTCCTGAAATGGTTAAGGTAAAAGAAGGCACTTATCAACTTCAAGTCGGTGAAAATAAAGTTGTTTTTGATGAAAAAAATTGGAATCAAAAAAAGATTATAATTAATAATTTTTCTATCGATCTATCTAAAATTACCAGTGTCTATCAGCTAATGGAAACACTTAATCAAGTCCTTTCACATGGATCAAAGACTACTAGCATGTTTCAAGTTATTGGGAATTTTTTAATTCCTCGTGCTTATAGTATAGATTTCGGATGGAATCTCCAAACCGGAGTATTTGTTGCGGGTATTCTGGCAGTTTTGGGAGTTGGGTATTTTGTTTATAAAGACAAAAAAGATAATAAAGAAGAGAAGAAGTCTTCATCAAGTAGCGCTGCAACCTCTGCTCCGACAGTTTCCACACCTAGTCCTCATCAAATATCAGATGATGATGGGAAAAGTTGCAGTCAAATGGTAGGGTTTGTTTGGAAAATGAATAAAGAAGGAAATACGGCCGTATTGGTGAATAAAAAATATGCCCACTGTAGTATAAGAACTAATGGAAGATCGCCAAATGTAGGTGGTGGGGTGATGGACGATGGACGTCCATATTATAGATATAAAGGACATCCATCTCAATTTGGTCCGACTGCTAAAGTAGAAGTCGTTTGTAACAGTAAAGTCGAAGAGACTATCAAGATCCCAGATACTGGAAAACGGTGTTCTTATTATCCAGGTGGCTGGGGCGATTAATAATATATTTCAATTAGACGTATCAAGGGTCTTAAATATTGAAAAGTATTTAAGACCTTTTTTATGCGTGAATAGTTGACTAAAATGCAAGGAATCAAGATATTCAATATTTTTCAAAAGCAAAAGTCATCTGTCTTAGTATAAAATGAAGTTAAATGTTTTAATGAAAAGAAGGAATAGTTCATGCAGTTAGTAATTGTAAAAGATTATTTTGAAATGTCCAAAACCGCATCTCATATGGTGATTAATGAAATAAATAAAAGGAAGAATCCGGTTCTTGCCCTGCCTACTGGTGATACTCCAATTAATATGTATAAAGAACTGGTACTTGCTTATAAGAAGGACTTGCTAGATTTTTCCAAAGTGACTGTGTTTAATTTAGATGAGTACCTAGGTTTATCTCACGATCATTGGGGTAGTTATGCTTTTTTTATGCATAACAGGCTTTTTTCAAAGGTCAATATTTTAAAAGAAAATTGTTTTATTCCCAATGGACTTGCTCGCAATACTAAAAAAGAGTGTGAAAAATATGAGAGTGAAATCGAAAAAGCAGGTGGTATTGATTTAGCAGTACTGGGAATTGGAATTAATGGGCATATAGGATTTAACGAACCAGGAACTTTGTTTAATACTAAAACTCATATAACATCTTTGTCTCAAGATACCATAGAAAATAATCTTCATAACTTTTCCAATCAAAAAGAAATTCCCAAATCCGCTATTACGATGGGAATAGGTACGATTATGAAGGCCAAGCAAATTATTCTTTTGGCCAGTGGTCCGCATAAGGCGGAAGCGATCAGTAGATTATTTAATGATCCGGTCTCAACCAAATTTCCAGCTTCAATTTTACAAACCCATGCAAATGTTACGGTCATTGTTGATGAGATGGCTGCTACAGGACTTAAAAATACCGGTTATAACGATAAAACCTTCTGTGACTTTACTATCTATGATGAACAGTCTTTGCCTAAAAATAAAAATATTATGATTTTTTCTCCCCATCCTGATGACAGTTCTATCAGTGCAGGAGGGACGATCACTTTGTTGGCACAAAATAATAAAGTTGAAATTATTGTGATGACAGAGGGGCATCGGGCTTTTATTCCGGGACTTACTAAAGCTGAAAAAATAAAGCAAAGAATAACGGAAGCTAAAAATGAAGCCAAACAACTTGGTGTCACTTGCACATGTTTAGCACTTTCTTTTTATGATAAGGGTAAAATAAGCAAACCAGATATTAAGACTATTTTAAATATACTCAAAAAGAAAAAACCGGATATTATTTTTCTGGCTCCCAGGGAAGATCACCATCCGACTCATAGGCAAAGTACGGAAATAATCATGAGTGCGCTTAAGGAGTACCAGAAAGACAAAGTCAATATTATGGAGCTATGGCATTTTGAAACTCCCTGGTCTCTTTTTTCACCAGGAGAATTTAATACAGTAGTTGGCCTTTCCAAAAAAGTGATTCAAAATAAGATGAAGGCCATCAAAATGCATAAAAGTCAGATAGAGCGAACTCCTTTTGACAAAGTCTCTCAGGCCATGGCGCTAATGAGAGCAGCTGTTGTGCCTGAGCAAATTCTTGGTACATATGGACAAGTTCCCTCCAAGTTTGCCAGTTTTGCTGAAATATTTTCTATAAAAAGATTTAACCCCAGTAAAGGTTTTGTTGAATCAGTTTCGGGTATTAGAGGAATCTTTGGCATGGATTTGACCGAAGAGATCGCTGAAGCTTATGCGTACTCTTATGGTCTCTGGCTTGGAAAGAAAATCAAGCAAACGCCAAAAGTAGCTCTTGGTCGGGACACCAGACCTTCTGGAAAACTTTTAATTAAAGCGGTAATAAAGGGATTAGAGAAAGCCAAATGTCATATTTACAATATAGATATTGCTACGACCCCTCTTTTACAATTTGAAGTAAAAAATCAGCATTGTGATGGAGGTGTTATCATTACCGCCAGTCATAACGAACCTGATTGGAATGGGCTTAAGTTTTTTTGGAAAGATGGTAGGATTTTGAAACAAGAATATATGGGAGAAGTAATTGAACATTTTCATCTAGGACAAGATAACAAAGATAAAGACAAAGAAGAAATTACTTTTTCTGATGATTATATCGATTACGTGCTAGACCATTTAGGATCTAAAATTGTTAATAAAATCAGAAAAGCTAAGTTAAAGATCGTGGTCGATCCCAACGGCGGCGCCATGATTGTAGTTATTAAAAAAATATTTAAGGCCATAGGAATTGAAACGGTCGAATTGAATATGGATCTGGGAGTTTTTGGACACCAAGTTGAACCCACCAAAGAAGCACTTAAGCATTTGGGGCCTATAATTAGAAAGCATCAGGCTCATCTAGGGGTTGGCTGGGATTGTGATGGCGATCGCGTTGAGATCATTCTTCCAAATGGCCATTTTATTTCCGGTCATTATATTCTTGCGCTGGTAGTAGACAGTATTTTGAAAAAAATCAGGTTGGGAAAAGGAAGTGTGGTTACCAGTTGTGCGACTTCACAAGTGGTTTATGATGTTGCTAAAAAATATAATGCGCATTTTATTGAAACTGATGTAGGGGAAGCCAATGTCATGGAAAAAATCCAGGAGATCGGCGCGCATGTCGGAGGAGAAGGATCATGCGGTGGGGGTATTATTCCGCCAAGCTCTGGACGTGATGGTATTCTTACGCTCTTTGAAATACTTGGACTAATTGTATCTCGAAATAAAAAACTCAGTGAGATTATGAAATCTTATCCAAGCTATTTTACGGTGAATAAGAATATTAAAATTAATAAGAACGTTTTTAAAAAACTTGAAGAATCTATAAAGAAAAATTATAAAAATTTTGAAATAAAAAAATTTGGTCAAACTTCTATAAAAGTATATTTTCCCGACCATGCCTTTGTTTTGTTTAGAATTTCCAAAACGGAAACTTCGATTTTAAGGATAATTGTAGATTCTATGTCGCTGGAAAGATCAAACAATATAATCCAAGAAGCTATTGGACTGATATCCTAATTAGTATGAAGTTTGTAATTTTTATAGTTTTATTAAACTGGTGGATTGGATTATCGTGGGCCAAAGAGAATGGCTTTTCGAGTTGTTTGAGAGATATTTTAAAAACACCTTTTGAGTATGATTATCGTATTAATCTCGATCAAGCTTTTAAAAAAATTCAAGATCTTAAATATAAATATCGAAACCAACTTCAAACCAAAATTTTAGGATACTACGACGGTGAACCTATTTACCGTATCGACATGCCTGGGACCGGAGCTTCTGAGCGAAAAAAAGTCGTAATTACGGCAGGAGTTCATGGTAATGAAGCTATTGGTGTAGAGGTATCACTCGAGTTAATTGAGCACTTGGTTTTTGATAGCAAGCTTCGAAATACTTATGATTTTGTGTTTTTTCCTGCGCTAAATCCGGGAGGACTTAGAAATTACAAACGTGCTATGAATAATAAGATTGATCTACAAGATACCTGGGTGAAGGGCAAGGAAGGGAAAATTGCAAAAATGGTAAAAAAATCCGTTACAGGAGAAAAAATTGACATGGTCATGGATTTACATGAGATTGTTAGTCAGGATAAATTTTTAGCTATAAGAACAAAAAATAACAATGATGATTTAATTAAAAGGGCTTTTACTGAGATACCTGTTGAGTTTGCGCTTAAGTCAGCCAGTGGAACATATCCGCAACCATTATATTCTATCTCGAAATCAAATGAAGTAGTGTATATTTTAAATGCTCCCGGTGATGCTGTGTCGATGAATGTAGGGGCGCTTAAAAATTATTTTAACGAGGTTTTTAATGTAGAACATTCGTATGCCCTTGAAGCACCAAAGCGTATGAAACTAAATGAAAAAAGAGAAATCTATGTCAAACTGGTGAAAGGGTTTTTAAATCAGTTCAGTGGAAAATGAAAATTGCCAGATGTTTTTTGTTTAATGAAAGTACATCTGGCAAATGTTACTGGTTATATTTATTTTTAACAACCGCCCCATCCACCAAGAAGCACAATCAAAAAGACAAGCGGTACTGCCACTATTGCGATCATGACGTCGCCTATAACATGGATGGTATCCCCCAAAAATGATTTCAAGTTGACGCAAGTGTTGTGGTTTAATGTAAGCATAGTTTTTTGTTCATTTAACACTTTGTTTTGCTCATTAGATATAAAGAAAATAACCTCTTGCGGTTTATTAGGAGTAACTAAAATTCCTTCACCTTCCTTATTATATTTACAACGGAATTTTTTGATAGCTATGTGAAAATTAATTTCGTCAATAGGTTTTATGAGAAGGTTTTTTCGTGCAGTGAATATATGGAAGTTTGAGTTAAAACATTTATTTCTATCTTCGTAAGTGACCAGTTCTTCGTTGTCAATACTAGCTGGTTCACTCAGCGTCCCCATCAAATTTCGTGATTCGCCATAACCCATATAAACATCATATTCATCTAAAATATTGTAATTTTTATTGTCAAAAATTAACTCCTCGGATCCCATGATCTTACTAACATATGAGTAATCCAAATTATTGTCGTGACAAACAAAAGTTACTTCGACTTTCATTTCTTCCATTTTTAAAAGTATGTCATATTTTTTCCCATTAAAAATGTTGCGAGTATCATTTGCGTATGAGCAATTGAATTTTAAGAGAAAAGAAAAAATTAAAGTGAGTGATAAGATTAAAGTGGTTTTAGTTACGTTGTTCATTATTTCCTCCTTGAGTGACATGAATTATTTTTAATCATGTTATATTTCTACGGTACGTTAATAATAAAAATTTCTACATTGATAATTATCAGTAATATAGACTAAATAATTTTAAAAAATACTTACATATATTGGTCAGATATGAGTTTTAAGTAAACATTTCATTGGTTTTGTTATACGATATTGTTCTATCTACGGAGGAAAAAATGACTTTTTTTAGTAAATCATTTTTAAGCTTAATTATTTTAACGTATGCATATATTAATACTGCTCTTTCAGTTGAACCACTACCTAATTGGATTGATCCTAGCAGGGAAAAAAGCGATGGTTTAAATCCTAAACATTTTATGATTCCTTCTCCTCCACCTGAATCATTTCGATTGGTGGCAGAATATGAAAAAGCGAAAGCCGTGGCCATGGGCTGGAGTGGGTACTCGTCTATGCTAACCGAGATCGCCAAATTTGCTTCTATGGAAGGTAATGCGGAAATTTGGGTGGTAGCTGGACCGGATTCAATTCCCAATGTCCCTGCGGACAAGTATATCAAACTCGCATGCCCATTAAATACTGTATGGATGCGCGATTATGGACCCTTTGGTATAACTGAGTCGACTAACAGCCTAGGGATTGTTGATTCAATTTATAGGCATTTTTCTTATCGCCGCTATGATGACCAGATTCCTACTTGTATTTCTCATAAGCAAAATATTGAAGTATTTGCCATGAATTTAATTCTGGATGGTGGTAATTTAATGGTTGATCGTCATGGAAATCTTTTTATGACTAAAGTAACTTATGATTGGAATGAAACTAAAACTCAAGAAGAGGTCGATAATCTTCTTAAAGAATATTTTAATGTTAAAACCATTCATGCTTTGGATTATGCTGGATACCCAAGCTATCCAGCCGATGGAACCGGACATATTGATATGTTCGTAAAACTATTAAATGATGAGACTGTGTTGATTGCTCAAAGTGAAAATGAACCCTTTAAATCTACTTGTCAAAAAGCTTATGATTATTTCAAAAAGTTAAAAACTCCCAGCGGAAATGATTATAAAATTTTACGAGTTAAAGGTTGGAGCAACGGACGTACTTGGTATACTTATACTAATTCTTTGATAGTGAACAATGTAGTGTTAGTGCCATCTTTTTCTGCAGCCTCTGCTGAGAATCAAAATGCAGTAAAGATTTATCAAGAAGGCATGCCCGGCGTACAAGTAAGATTAATTAATTCTGATAGTTCTATAACTTCCGGTGGGGCCATTCATTGTGTTACTCAACTTATCCCGGCAATTTAATATTTGGTGGTTTAAGATGAAACCACAGTTTGAAAAGGTTGCTTGTTCATTCCTTGTTCTATTTTAAATACTGCATTGATTAAGCCAACATGACTATAGGTTTGGGGAAAATTTCCCCACTGTGACATTTGAATTCCTTCTACATCTTCGCTTAAAAGTTTCAAGCTATTCATACCCCCAAACACTTTTTTTAACATGGCATTTGCTTCTTGGATTTTTCCCATGACCGCCAAGGCTTCAATATACCAAAATGAGCACATTAAAAAAGATGAGTCAGTATTACCAAAATCATCTTGATGTTTATACCGATAGATTAATCCATTAGGCGATTGTAATTCACGATAAATAGCTTCAAGGTGATCACGGGATTTTTGGGAATAGGGCTTTAGGTAATTCATGGTGATTAAAAGCAACGTACTGGCATCTAAATGTTCACCTTCTATGGAAGCTTTGTAGCATTTGCGAACAGGATCATAGCATCTTTCAATATATTCAACTGATTTAATTCTAAGTTTTTGGGCATATTTCTTGAGGGTTTTATCGCCATAATTTTCTGCAATTCGCTCGGCAGCACTGCAACCGGCCCAGTGAAATAAATAAGTGTGAGTATGACGATATAATAAATTCCTAAATTCCCATATTCCAGAATCTGGTTGATCAAAACATTTTTCAATTTTTTTTAAGATTTGATAAATGATAGTGGTGGGAAGTTTATCGTCGCGAACTGATAGTCTTCGGTCGTTGTATAAAGGTAGAAGTGCTAGCAAAATTTGTCCATAGACATCAAATTGAGTTTGATTGCGGGCATCGTTACCAATACGCACCGGTTTGTTATTTAGATAACCATCAAGAGTTATGATTGTCTCATTTAATTGTGCGTTTCCATCGATGGCATAAACGGGCTGGAGATGATCAATATCTGAGGAAACTAAATTATGCACAAAATGGGCATAACTTTCTAATTCAGAAAAATGAGAAATTAAATTGAAAGCTTTTAAAGTATAGTATGAATCTCTTGGCCAACAATAACGATAATCCCAATTACGTCCAGCACCGTTTGCTTCTGGCAAAGAAGTTGTTCCTGCCGCAATAATGGCCCCAGTGTCTTCGTATTGATGGAGTTTTAGGGCCAAGGCCGATCTGATTACTTCCTCTTGATAAAGAGAAGGAATGGAACTTCGCTTGACCCAAGTTCGCCAATAAATTTTTGTTTTTTGTAAGAATTCATCACAAGTACTTCCCAGTGGGGCTTCTAAAGGGGTTCCATAATTAAGTGAAAAATATAAATTGCGGGTTAAATAAAACGGAGTTTTATTAAGGATGTAATTCAAAGGAGTGTTAGTGGTAAGTCTTATTTCATGAGGGGCACCAAAATAACTAATATGGTTGCTGCCTTGCACCTGATTTAGGGCTTTTTCTCCATAATCGTATTTGGGTGCGCAACACACCACTACATGGGGTTTACCTTTTAATATTTCTACTTTTCTCATTAAGGCAATAGGTTTGAAATATCTTTCGTATAGTAAGAATCTTGGGGCATAGTCGAGCACTCGAAATGAATCTTCATCGTTTGAAAATTCGGTAACTAATATATTCGTATTTTCCAGATAATATTGTTTTGATTTAAACTTGGTGAGTTCATAGGGTTGGATATAAAAATCTCCGCCTTTCTTCGCATCTAGTAAATTCCCGAACACAAAACTACTATCAAATCTAGGCCAACACATCCATGCAATGTTAGCCTGATCATTTACATAAGCTAAATAGTTGCAATTTCCAATGATACCTAGATTATATTTATGTGGCGTTGTCATATGGGAATTATATCGTTAAACTAAATTTTGTAAAAGGGGGTGAAAGTTTTGTTAGATGCCAAAAATCGCTGGATTATTGTCAGTAATCGACTACCCCTGGAAGTCAAAAATGATGAAATTATTAGAGGATCCGGGGGATTAATTACCGCTATTACGGGAATTGACTCCACTAACCCAATTCTGTGGGCAGGTCTGGTTCCAGGGGAAGATATTGAAAGCGAGTATCTGACCAGTCTGAAAAAACTCAAAGATAAAATTCAATACCACCCAATTTTTATTAAAAAGAAAGAATATAACAAATATTATAATGGGTTTTGTAATGATGTTTTGTGGCCACTTCTTCATTACGAGACTGAATATGTCAGATATGATTTGAGTAATTGGAAAACCTACGTTGATGTAAACAAAAAGATTGCCAAAAATTTAAGCACTCTTATCCAAAAAAATGATATTGTCTGGATACATGATTTTCATCTTCTACTAGTTCCAAAGTTTTTAAAAAAAATCAAACCAAATTGCAAAGTTGGCTTTTTTCTACACATACCGTTTCCAAGCTATGAGATTTTTAGGCAGCTGCCGATGGCCAATTATATTCTTGAGGGAGTGTTGTGGTCAGACTTGATTGGTTTTCACGATTATAGTTATCTGAGGTATTTTGTTAGTTCAGTCAGGGGGGTGCTGGGGATTTATCCTACGAAAATGCAAATCGAGTTTAAGCAGCATCAAACCAAACTAGGTGTCTTCCCTGCCAGTATCAATTATCAGATATTTAGAGAAATTTCTAAATCAAAAGAAACAGAGTTGCTCATGGATAAATGGAAGCAATCGAGTTTTGAAATTGAAAAAGTTATCTTGGGAGTAGATCGACTGGATTATACCAAGGGTATTGATTTAAAACTTAAAGCCTATGAAGTATTTTTAGAAAAATATCCGCAGTGGCGGGGACGTATTCAGCTCTTACAATTGGCTACTCCCACAAGAACGGAAGTGCCAGAATATATCAATTTAAAAAATGAAATTGATAGGGCAGTAGGGAGAATAAATGGAAAATTTGGAACTGCTAACTATGTTCCTATTAAATATATGTTTAACTCAGTCACCCCCGAAGAATTAGCCGCTCTTTATTCCCATGCCGATGTGCTACTGGTAACCAGTAAAAGGGATGGAATGAATTTAGTTGCTTTGGAATATATTGTTTCGCAAAATAACGTCGATCCAGGAGTTGTCATCTTAAGTGAGTTTACCGGAGCAGTTTCTCATTTATCCGAGGCAATTTCAATTAACCCTTGGAATATCTATGAAACTGCAGATGCCATCTTTCATGCTATAAATATTCCGCTGTCTGAAAAAATTAGGAAAAATGATATAATGAAAAAATTCCTCTTTAACTATACAGCGACAACTTGGGCCCAAAATTTCATAAGAGAATTAGAGGCGCATAAAGTAATTGATCAAAAAACACAGTATATAGATTGTGAAGAAAACATTCCATCTGAAATAGAAACAGCTATTAAAAAACATCGACGCAATCTTTTGCTTTTACTGGATTATGATGGGACTCTCACACCGATTAGATCAGATCCTGCCAAGGCGCTTTTAACCTTAAGAGCCAGAAGATTAATTCATAAGTTTGCGATAACTGACAATGTGGATGTCTGTATTATCAGTGGACGAGATCGTGATTTTTTAAAAAGTCAGTTTGAAAATTATAATGTGTATTTGGCTGCAGAGCATGGTGCCCAGTTTTATAATAAGAGTAAGGATAAGTGGATGACTCTGGTAACTGATCTTAAAAAGAAGTGGTATCCTAGCGCTTTGAAAGTAATGAATGATTTTGCCAAGATGGTGCCGTCAAGTTTTGTTGAGCGCAAAGATTTTGCAATCTGCTGGCACTATAGAAATAGCCCGGCGGAGTTTGCCGAATATCAAGCAGTCAAGCTTAGAAATGAGCTGGAAGAATTAATGAGACATTATCCTGTTAACGTGATTTCTGGAAAAAAAGTAATTGAGATCAAGGATCATGCTGCCAATAAAGGGGTATTTTTAAGATGGTTTTTAAACCGGTATGATTTTTCCAACAAGGCCATCATTGCCATTGGTGATGATGCAACCGATGAGTCACTCTTTAAAGAGCTAAACTCTAATAAAGGAATAACCATTAAAGTGGGAACTGAAACTTCTTCAGCGAATTATCGAATGAATGAACACACCGATGTTCTTTGGTTTTTAGAAAAAATATATCAGATTCTTTAACTTGCTTAAATTTAGAGCTCCATTCCCATGATGACATTATTATAGTACTTTCCGTTAACATAACTACATCTGGTTTTAAGTCCCTCTTTTTTAAATCCAAACTTTTCGTAAAGCGCTAGGGCCGTTTTGTTCTCATCCACTACTTCAAAAGTAATTTTAGTTAAATCCAAAGCATTTTCCTTGATCCACTCAAACATGGAAGAGATCATTTGTGATCCGACGCCTAAGTTCCAATAATCTTTACGTACTGAAATCCCCATTTGACCCAAGTGCTTTAGGCGTGGTCGATTGGGTCTATTTAAAGTTAAAACCGAGACGACTTCATTGTTAATTAGACCTCTTAGCATAAGATTTCGACCACTGCTTTTCCAATTAGCAATAATTTTAGCTTCATCGGCAGCAGAAGTCGGAAATTCATTTTTTCCAAAAAGAAGATAATCTGATTCGCCGCCGACCAGATTGAGATAGTTAATAATATCTTGAGCCTGTTCTGGCTCGGGATAACTGATAGTCAGGGCTTGCTTGTTTTTAAGATTACATGTCTTATAAAATGAGGGTGTGTTAAACCATCTGCGCATGCTAAAGCCACTGGTACTGGATGTGTAAATTTGGAAATTGAATTTTTCATACAACGTGAGTGCTGCTTGGTTATGTCTAAATACAAACAGTCCTACAGCATTAATCTGACTTTCTTTTACAAGGAGGAGCAATTGCTCGATAGTTTGTGATCCAAAACCTTGGTTTTGATAATTTTCATCAATCATGAAATCACAGATAAATGCTTCTTTGAAATTATTTTTTTCTTTAAGCATATACCATATCATACCAATCGTTTTATCTGAGGCAGTTAAGACAATATCAAAAAAGTGTTGGTTTGGACTTGCCAACCCACTAGGTAGAAGTTCTTGGAATTGTGCTTGTGCTTTAGCTTTTGAAATATTGGCATCCCAATGGCCAGATTTAATGATTTCGTTGGCATACCGTTCAATGGCCTTGTCTAAATAAGCATGGAAATTTTTTGTGGTCATCTTCGTGAGGTGAATCATGGGAAAAGTATACTTTCAGGTATTTTGCGTTACAAGAAAAAAGTGACTGGCACGACTTTAGCATGAAGATTATTTGTGTAGAAAAACCATGATTTTGAACGAGATAGGGCTGGAGAAATTGGCTTGATTGTAGTCAGTTGTCAAAAAATTAGACATATTAGCGAGTTTGAAAATTAAATTTTTGATACCAATTTGCTTTCATAGGAGAAAGAGGAAATGAAAAAAGTTATAATGGTAATTATCTTTATCTTAGGTTTCATATTAGTAAGTTGTGGACATAAGACCAATAAAAAGAAGATATCCAATCATGTGGATCTCAAACAAGTTAGTGAAAGTTACGCTTGCCAGAGCGATTTATTGGCAAGAATGGAAGTCGGTATATTACTCATTGATACCGATGCTCGATATGATGACAACAATACAGTCATAAATAAACTAATAAAAAATGGGAAGAGATTTCAAGAAGACAATTATGTCATTGAAACCGATGATAAAAATAATATAAGTGGATTAACCCTTCAATCTTACAAATCAAAAGATAATGATCAAGTTCATATGCAATATGAATTATCCTATGATGATAATAAATTAATATTATCAATCGATGCGGGATTATATAGCAAAGAAGTTCCCATATATGGAATAACCCAGATTTTTAATGTAGATAGTGGTTGCAAATTATCTTTTAAAGAGCAGCAGGTTAATATATTTGATAGTACTGGCAGTAAGCCCAAGGTCATGTTTTATAATTATATTACAAGGACAAACGAGTTAGAAACTGACGAGAAAGAAATTGCAAGAATACCCAAATATTTGGACTTAGATTATTTTGAAGCCTTAAAACTAATGGCCAATCAAAGCTATCAAACTTTGTCGCTTTTTAGTAGTTTCGATTCTCCGATTGATTCAATTGCAATAAGTAAAACTAAGCAAGAAAACCAGACTTTCCATGATCAAATCGTCGGCATTAAGGCAGCATTTGTTGTAAATGTTTTGAAGTTTGATCTTGGAGATAATATTTTTTTTGAAGCAATTTTAAAACAATCAACCATCTCAAAATACAAAGTAATGACCTTAAACTTTGCTAATAAAATAACTTATAACTTATATATCACTCCCAGCATATGGCGAAATGCTAGGATTGTGGTTTTTACTAAGGAAGAACAGCAGGAAGTGGTGGGTTTTGAAAAAAGTGACTTTGAATCGGTTGTTCAGTTTAAGGTGACTTCCGGGCAGATGATTGAGCTGCCTAATGCTGATCAATACTTTAGTAATGTTTTGTCAGTAAAAAATACTGAAGACGGATTGCAGGAGTTAATACTTCAAACGAGGGATTCCGTTAATTTATCCAATATCGCTCGTATGACTGATTTAATATCCAAAGAAGATAGTCATTTTTTAATGGAAACTAAGTTTTATAAATTAAATGACCCAGCAGTGTTGAAAATAGTCGCTGAAATAAAAAATCAATCACCTCGAGATTGGCTGGAAGCCATGGAGATGGTTTTGAAAAAGGTTAATGAACTTATTGATTATGATTATGAAATGCTTGATAATTCAGAAAACCGTACTTTAAACACTTATGATATCATCAAGAGAAAATCTGGCGTATGTCATCATTTTGCCAACTTAGCCACTACCTTGGCCCGTGCTCTATCAATTCCCGCTAAAACGGTTCATGGCATCGCCATTGATGAATCTTCGATAACTGGGCATGCTTGGATTGAAGCCAAATTAAGCAATGACCGCTGGATACCTATTGAGCCGCAAAGTGAGCTGATTGGCAGACTGGGCGGTCTTATTTACATTCCTTTTGGTGATTATCGTCCTTATGAGGATAATATAAGCTACGATTTAAGTGAAACCATTAATATTTATCTTTTTCGTCAGACATTAAAAGTTGAAAAAATATAAAATTATTTTTATAAATTGTAAGCTTAAGCAATTTGACTAATTATTTGTAATATCCAAATTTCCTGCACCGGCTTTCATGTTAATGTGAAATTTGGCATCATCAGTATTTGGGAAACTGGAGTTGAGCTTTCCTGCAACTGATTTAAACTTAGTGTTTACAGTTGCGTTTGGTGGAAGAGCAATTTGGCACTTGCCGGTTCCGACTTTTATATCAATTTGAGTAGTGGACATATTTTCGTTGTAAGAAAGATTGATATTGCCGGCTCCCAGTTTGGTTTTAGTACTACCTTCGAGGTTTTCTCCTGAAATATTGCCTGCGCCAATATTGGAATCAACAAACCCTTTGAGGTTTTTATATTCAAGATTTCCGGCACCAACAAAAAACGTTACTTTGATAGTTTGAGGGAGCTCAATATCTATATTCATCTTTTCTTTTTGATTTTTAAAGACAAGATTAAAAGTGTCTTTTTCGGTTGAATATTTAAAGCGGCTATCAATACCTTCTACCGAGGCATATACTGAATTTTTATCGCTCCCAATAATTTTTAAATTACCATTATGACAGCAAATATTAACTTTTTTGATATTGCTTAGGTCAAACTCACCAAAATTGGCGGTGGTTTCTAATAGATTTTTATCATCAATGTCAGAACTAAAATTAAACTTGCCAAGCTTTAAGGGAATAATGATCAAAAGAATAAGTGGTAGGGCAAGTACAATTGCCATTACTATTAGAATTAAAAGACTGATCGTGAAACTAAGGACTACTCCCAGTACTGGTAGTACTATGAAAACGATTGCTGCTATAGCAATGATAACTCCCATAATGATAGCCAATACTTTTATAATGGGGTTTTTAATTTCTTTGTTTCCGAACATAATTTTTGACATATTTGCCCCTTATTTCTTGCCTCAAACCTTATAGAAGTCTATTTATTTCCTCTATTTCTTCAAGCGTTTAAGTTTATTTGTAAAATCTATAATTGGCATACCTGTTAAGTTTTGAAAAGTTGTAACTATAGTCTGTGAAATAATTATAGGCGGCTTTATCAAAATTATCGAATAAATGTATTTTTATAATCAATGTTTATTACCCTAAGCTTGCACTTGTCCCGGAAGGGTGATCTCTGATTTGCTAAGCAAAATTAAAATCCAAGTTTAAAGATGGGCGATTGAAAATATTTTTCATAGTAAGAATTTTTTGAAAATTATTTTGGAGCACAGAAATCGTGTTTACACCTTTTGATTTTAATTTTTCATCAACTTTGTTGCAATTTAAAATCCAGGAATTTTCAAGATGCTTCTACGTCGTCATAGCAATCTTTTGTATTTGCCTTGAACTCGTCAGGTAGCTTGTTTCAGCTGTTCTGACATTTTTCTTTTGTCGGTATTTATGCTAAATAATGAAGCAATTAACTATTAAAGGAAATCATATGAATCTTGAAAAATATAGTGATCAAGAACTACTCGTTAAAACCAAAAATCTTGTCAAAGAAGAACAAAAATTGCTTTCAGTAATCCTTGCTCATCTGGAAGAAATTGAGCGTAGAAAACTTTACGCTGACCTTGGATATAAATCTCTTTTTGACTATTGTCTTAGGGAATTAAATTATACTGAACAGCAAGCATGGCGTAGGATCAATGCTATGCGAGTGATTAGAAAATTGCCTGAACTCAAAAACCAGGTGGATGATGGTTCACTCTCCCTGTCTAATATCAACCTGGCCAGCAGTCTGTTCAAAGATGCCAAGATCAATTCCAAAGAAAAACAGTTAGAGATATTTCAGGACATCACCAACACCACTAAAACAGTATGTGAAGAAAAAATCTTTAAATTGAAAAGCTATTATGGCGTGTTAAAACCTCTAGCAAAAACCGTCATTAAAAAAACCTCTAATGATTCATCCCGGGTGCATGTCAATCTTTCCAGCGAGACTTTACGTAAATTGGAAAAAATCAAAAACCTGACGAAAGAGCAGGATTTTGATAAAATTATCTCTCTGATGGCAGATAACTATATCAATCAAAAAGTGGAGGTTAAAAGGGAGACTAAGAATGTTCCCGTTAGAAACAGTCGCTATATCCCAAGAAAAGTTAAAGAGACAATTTATAAAAGGGCAAATGGTGAGTGTGAAAATTGTAAGTCCACCTATAATCTTGAATATGAACACATTGTCCCTTTTTCCATGGGGGGTACCAACGATGTTTCCAATATCAATCTGTATTGTTCTAATTGTAATAAGCGTAAAGCTATCAAGGATTTCGGACTAAAAAAAATGGATCAGTATTTAAATCCTAAGCACCCGTCCGGGACAGAAATTTTCAGGAAATCAATTAAGCAAACTCTAAATCAAAAATAAACAAGCGAGGCGAAATGCTTAAGCCTACATCTACGCTGGAAACAACGAATCTAGTAAGACTAACTCACGAATTCTTTAGAGGAACCGCAGAAATAAAGAATATCACAAAATGAGTGGACGATTTTAATGAGTTTAGGGTACTGCTACCGGATAATAAAAAAAGAAAAAAGCGTCTTCGCCATATAACTTATTTTATGATGTCTTCTTTCATAGAAATAGGGAGAAATTTCTAAAATTAAAATATTGATGCTTAAAGAGTAGATGATTATGAAAACAACAATAATCTGGGATTTTAATGGAACCTTGCTTGATGATACGATCTTTTGTGTAGATTCCATGAATAAAGTTTTAAATAAAAGGGGACTGCCTTCTCTTACCCTGCAAAAATATCGTGAAATTTTTGGATTCCCTGTCAAAGAGTACTATGAAAAGGCAGGTTTTGATTTAAAACAGTTTTCCTTTCATGAATTGTCGGATGAATTTATTAAGCTATACTACGAAGGCGTTCAGAAAAAAACTAAGCTACATAAAAGTGCCCAAGAAGTACTTGCTCATTTTCAGGCCCAAGGTATTAAGCAAGTCATTCTTTCCGCCATGGAACATAAAGGGTTGGTAGCCGTAACAAAATATTTTAATATTTATGACTATTTTGAAAGCGTGTGGGGAATTGATGATCATCATGCTGGTGGGAAAATTCAAATTGCAAAAATGCATATGGATGAGATAAATACGCAAAATCTTTTTTATGTTGGCGATACCGATCACGATGTGGAAATTGCCAATCTGTTAAATGCCAAACTAATTTTACATTGTAACGGAAGCCAATCTGAAAAACGACTTTCGATTTTTAAGCATGCTAACTTAGTAGATGATCTTAAATCTATTTTGGATATTATTAAGTTAAATTAGGTAATCCACAATTTCACTAAAGGAATTGAAACTCACCGGGGCTTCGAACTTTTGATGACCGTATCCGGCATGAATAAAATCTATACCTGCCTCCATGGAGGATTTTTGGTCAATCTTAGTATCACCGACGTAGACAGAATTTTGTAAGTTGTTTCTTTTGATAATATCTTTAATATTATCAGCCTTGGATCTTTTTAAACGTCCGTGGCAATCCCAATCGGTAAATAAATTTTTGAAATTACTTTTTTCAAAAAAAACATTCATATACCATTCTTGACAGTTACTAACTAAATACAGCTTGTAGTGATCGGCTAGCTTGGGCATTAGCGACTTAACTCCTTCGTAAAAAACTCCCCCTTCACTTTTGACAGCTTCAGTTTCGTAATGATTCAAATTTTTAAGTAGTGAAGGGAGTGGTTCGTTAATATGGGCAAGTAGCTTTTTTACGCATTCTTCAAATACGCAACCGGCGACGGACTCAATAGTTTCTTTTTTTACCGTGGTATTGTATCCCATTTGGTTTAAATAGACATTCCAACCGTTAGCGCTCGCCGCCGAAGCGTTCCATAGTGTTCCGTCGATATCAAATATGATGGAATCGTATTTTTTCATGTAGTCTTATTTATTTTAAGATTAGTAAAATACACAAAGGCCATGCCCCAATTCATTTTCAGAGCGAATTCTTTCACTGAGGGTTTTTGTATGAATTTGGTAATAACATACTTCATCAGCACATAATTCGCTTGGTACTTTGGTAGAAGACCAAAACCATCTGTCGATGTCTTGTAATTCACCAACGACGATTACTTTTGCCAAGAGCTCTTTGCTTGGAATAGTCCAGTCTTCGCCATCTTCGAGGCAATATTCCAGAGTTTGTGCGTAGGTTAATTCATGTGCTTTTTTGTAGTATTTAAGCTCACCTGAAAAGGTATTGAAGGAAATAAAAACCATGGAAAGTGCAAAGATAAATAGTTTCATAAAAAACCCCCTGTTTTTTTGATTTTTCCACAGTTTGATAAGTTCGACAATATACTCTTTTTAAAATTATGAAAGCAGGGTTTTTAATACGGTATTAATTTGTAAAAAAGTGTCTCTTGGTTGTTTGGAATTATCGATCACAAAGTCCGCCAGTTTTTTCTTTTCATCTATGGGCATTTGAGCTTTTATGATAAGGGAGGCTTCTTGAGGAGAGATGTTGTCTCGATTGGTAAGCCTCTGCCTTTGTATATCGGGATTGACGTAAACACATATAGTTGCATCAACTAAGAGATTAAGCTTTTTTTCAAACAAAAGAGGAACATCGTAAAAAACATGATGTGTTTTAGGAAGAACCTTCAAAAATTCAATTTGTAATTTGGGATAGAGATGATTTTCAATCTTACTTTGAATCTCAACATTGCTAAAGAAAAGTTTTCTTAATTGTCTGAAGTCAATTTGGCTATTATGAATGACCTGAGGATAGTTTGTTTCGATAAAATCATGTGTTTCAGTTTGTTGGTAAATTTTTTTGATGAGTTCATCTGCACAAATAACTTGATGTCCTTGTTCTCTTAAGTAATTTGATACGGTCGTTTTTCCTGTAGCCACTCCTCCGGTCAGCCCAGTAACTGGAATATCGAGGTTATATATTCTATTGTCTTTGGTAAGTTTATTCATTCGCTACCAGATCCTTTTCCACTTCCTTTACTTTGTTCCAATAAATATCCATTTCTTTTTGATTGAGAGAGGTCAGCTCAATACCGTCATTTTTAATCATGGCCTCCATTTTGTGAAAACGCCTAATGAATTTACGATTAGCCGCCCGTAGGGCATCTTCGGGGTGGATTTTTAGATGTCTGGCCAGTTGGGCAACTGAGAATAATAAATCTCCAATTTCTTCTTCCACTTTATCTTTTTTTAAATGGGGGGCATCTAGCTCTGCTTTTAATTCCAACCATTCGGATTCCACCACTTCTCTGACTTGTTGCCAGTTATCCCAATCAAATTTTATAGTGTGAGTTTTTTCTCCAATACGATTGGCGGCAAAAAGCGAAGGGAAAGATAAGCAACTTTGGTCAATTAAAGTTTTTTCCGTTACTGGGTTATCTTTTTTTTCCGTTTTTTTAATATTATCCCAATTAGTTTTGACCTGGTCGGGGGAAAGGGTTTTGTCTTCAACTTTAAATACGTGAGGGTGACGTCTGATTAATTTTTCAGATAGATTGCAAGCCACATCCTCAATATTAAAGCTACCTCGTTGCCTAGCAATAACGCTGTGGAGAACAACTTGCAAGAGCACATCTCCCAGTTCATCTTTTATTTTAAATTCATCATTGGATTCGACAGCATCCAAAAATTCATAGGATTCCTCAATGAGATATTTTAAAAGACTTTTATGATCTTGTTTTAGATCCCAAGGACAGCCATTTTGGGGGTCTCTTAATTTTTCAATGACCCCAATTAGTTTTTCCAATTCATTGTATTTCACATTTTCTCCGGTTTTAATTGTCTAATTCAAAGATGTTTTATAAAACTATAGGTTATGAAACCACAAGTTATTAAAAGCCACTATTTTACTATTTATCTACATAATACCTCTTTCCTTACCCAATCGTATCATAAAAATTATTTGGCACTATTGAAAAAACAATTGATGGTCATGGATCAGTGGATTAAAAAAAAGTCCAACGCTCTAAAAATATCCATGGATATTTCGATAACGCTTTGCGGGGAAAGGAAAATAAGGTCTTTAAACGCAAAATATCGCCAAAAAAACAAAATTACAGATGTGCTGTCTTTCCCGCTTGAAGAAAATCCTATGGCCTTATTAAAAAAGAAATCGCATCCATTTCCCTTATTATGTTTAGGAGATATCTTTATTTGCAAAGAAGTAGCAAGTAGGCAAGCAAAAAAATTTGATCTTTCTGTAGAGGAGGAAATGATTTATTTGGGTGTACATGGGCTTTTACATCTACTAGGATATGATCATGAAAAAAATGACTGTCAAGCCGCAGTGATGTTTAATGAAGAAGAAGCCATCACCGATAAAATATTTTAATTAAGGTGTAAAGCATGAATGAAGAATTAAAAATCAATTTAGATGAAAGTAAACTTTTGATGCAAAAGTATGAAAAGAAATTAATTGACCTACGGAGGGCTCTTTGACATTGATGGCAAGGATCAGCGATTAGGGGAAATAGCCCGGTTGGAAGCCTCAAGTGGCTTTTGGGATGACAATCAAACAGCATCTAAAATTCAAAAAGAAAAATCTCTATTAAGTGAAGTCATGGATACATACGTAACTTTAAAAAATCAAAAGGAAGAATATGACATTCTTCTAGAATATGCGGAAAATGATGACGACGATGAATCCGCTAAAGAAGCTTTGGAAATATATGACAAATTTAAAAAATTTTTTGAAGAAGTGGAAACCAAAGCACTTTTATCTGAAGAAATGGATCCCAGCAACGCGATCGTATCTATTAATGCTGGCGCAGGCGGAACGGAAAGTTGTGACTGGGCGCAGATGCTTTTTAGGATGGTGACCAGATGGGCCGAAAGAAGAAAATATAAATACCAAGTTTTGGATGTCCAAACCGGTGAATCCGCTGGAATCAAATCAGCTACTTTTGTGGTTCAGGGAAATTTTGCTTACGGACTTTTAAAATCTGAAATTGGTATTCACCGGTTGGTGCGTATTTCTCCCTTTGATTCGCAAAGTAGAAGGCATACTTCCTTTGCCTCAATTTTTGTAACCCCCGAAGTGGATGACGACATAAAAATTGAAATTGAAGAAAAAGATTTAAAAATTGATGCTTACCGAGCGGGAGGGGCTGGAGGTCAGCACGTCAACACCACTGATTCGGCAGTTCGAATCACCCATATTCCCTCCGGGATTGTCGTGACATGCCAAAATGAAAGAAGCCAACACCAAAATAAGGAACAAGCCCTGAAAGTACTCAGGTCAAAGTTATATGAAAAAGAGATGGAGAGAAAAAAAGCGGAGCAGGACAAATTGGAAGCTGGAAAAAAAGAAATAGGCTGGGGCTCTCAAATTAGGTCCTATGTTCTTCACCCTTATAAACTGGTCAAGGACCATAGGACAGATTGCGAAGTCGGGTCGGCGGAGCGAGTTTTGGATGGAGATTTGGATCAATTTATTGATGCCTTTTTGAGATGGAAAGTAGGAAATAAATAGTGATCGCTTCACTTAAACTTTTAGTCCATTTGGTTTTTGTAGATAAGTCTTCCGTTAGATTTGTGATAGGTATTGTGCTGGGACTGGCTTTTTCCATGACGACGATTCTTGGCACTATTGGCATTATGGATGCTTTTGATTTTACGCTCAGGAGTGCTTTAAAGGATTCCAGTGGTGATATCATGATTCAATCCAGATATGGTTTTTTTCATTTTGATAAGCACATCGAAAAAAAATTGGAAAATGAATCGATTAATAATTATGCAAAGGTAATAAAATCTCAAGGTTTCGTGATTAATGAAGGCAACTCCAAGGGAGTTATAATTTTGGGAGTTGATATCAATTCCTATAACCAAGTGACTGGACAGAAGCTTAAAATTACTAAGGATGAACTGGCCTTAGGCTTTGAATTATCCAAACGAATGGAAGTTCAGGTGGGGGATTATCTAGTCCTAGGACTTGCTAGTGGTAACAGCGAAATGAAGGATTTGCCTCAGCTAAAAAGAATCAAAGTCGGACAAATAATCAAACACACTATTTTTCAAAAAGATGCGCGCATGCTTTATGTCGACAATGAAGTTTTGGCAGAAATGATGAAACTTGGAAAAGATAAGTATAACGGCATCGTAGTAGGAGTAAGAGCTTCCCAAGGGGAAGATCTAATTAATGAAATCACACATACCCTAAGAAATGATTTTGGTTACGATTTTGCAGTAAGACCTTACTGGCAGGAATTTGGCGCTTTTCTTAAAGCGATCAAAGCCGAAAAAATTATGATTGGATTGATTTTGCAATTGATTGTAGTTATCTCAGTAATTAATGTGCTCGCCTTTATTATTTTTTTAAATGAGAAGAGGTCCCGGGAAATCTTTTTATTCAAGGCCCTGGGAATGGGGCAGCGAAAATTTGCATCAGTTTGGCTTTGTATGGTGACTATGCTTTGGGCAGCAGCTTGTCTGGTAGCCTTATTGATGGTTTTTCTACTTAAACATTTTTTAAATCATTTTACTTATTTTGAAAAATTAAGTGAGATCTATAACCTTGGAAGTTTATCCTTGCTTTTAGGTTATGGCGACTACAGCCTGGTGTTCTTGTCAGCGTTAATTTGGGTTTTATTGATTGCGTGGTGGGGATTATTTAGAATGAAAAGGAAATCGTTATTGGAAGGACTCAGAAAAGAGTTCGCTTAGATTGAAGGAGTTTTTAAGTGAATGAAACAACTTTGCTAGTGGAAGTGAGAAATGTAAAAAAATCCTTTGGGAAAGTTGAAGCCCTTGGGGGTATTTCCCTAAACCTAGAAGAAAACAATCAATATGTTGTCAAAGGAACTTCAGGGTCAGGTAAATCCACACTGCTTTATCTTATGGGAGGACTGGATCGCCCTAGTGAAGGCGAGATCTTTATTAGCGGGAAAAATTTAAGTTCACTAACTGACGAGGAATTGGCTAAATTTAGAAATCAGTTTGTCGGTTTTGTTTTTCAATTTCATTTTTTGTTGCAGTCTATGAATTGTATGAATAACATACTTTTGCCTGGTCGAATTCGAGGGGGATCAATAGAAGCAATTCAAAAGGACACTCAAAATTTGGCCAAGATTCTGGGAGTTACTCATTGTTTGGAAAAATATCCTTATCAGCTTTCTGGCGGGGAACAGCAACGGATAAATATTATTCGGGCACTATCACTTCGGCCTAAACTTCTTCTTTGTGATGAGCCTACAGGTAATTTGGATTCCAAGAATACTGAGTTAGTTACGTCGCTTTTAAAAGAATTAGCTAGCGATTATCGATCAACATTAATTGTTGTTACGCATGACAATGATGTGTCATCTAAGTTTAAAAATCAGATAGTTCTCAAAGACGGAAAACTTTTTGATGTTGCTTAATTTTATTTTTTTTATGAAATTAACACTAAAAAAATTTATTTTTGGTGTTATTGTCATTTTCTCTTTGTAAGATGAGGAGATTATTGATATTTTTTGTTCTTGAGATAATTGCTTGGATATAAGATAACGCTTTGCGGGCAACATATCTTTTTAAACTGGTTCAAAATGAGGAAGATCAGGTCTATGCCAATATCTATAGGTGCGAGCAGAAAGCTTTTTTTAAATTTATATATTTGGGTGATTGCAGTTAGTTTGATGGTTGGCTCAGTGGCAGCCTCCACTACAGATCTAGGTCCTACCAAAAATATTTTTAAAATTCAGTCAATTACCATCCAGGGACTCAAAAAGGTCGAAAAAGAAGCAGTGTTGGAAAAAATTTCTTCCAAGGAAGGAATGGTGCTTGATAATTATCTTTTAAGAAAAGATATAAAAAAAATATATGACATGAAGTATTTCGATCATGTGGAAGCCCAATCTCAGGATAATGGGTTCTTGGTATTTATTGTCAAAGAGAAACCGATTATCACAGATATAATTGTGGAAGGTAATGACGAAGTAAGTGAAGATGACCTGAAAGAGCAGATTAAAACCAAAAAATTCTCGATCCTTGACATTAATACAGTCAAAAATGATATCAAATCCTTGCAAAAATTTTACGAGGAAAAAGGATTTCACCTAGCAGCTATCGATTATAAGATTCAGGAAGTCACCAAGGAAAACATCAAATTAGTTTTTGTCGTTAAAGAGTTTGACCAGGTAAAAGTAAAAAAGGTGCTTTTCCTTGGTAACACCGCATTTAATGACGAAGAGTTGAAAGGCATAATGGAAACCAAAGAAGAGTCAGTTTTTTCTTTTATGTCAGGAGCCGGAAATTTTAAAGAATTTAATTTTCAAACGGATGTAGAGAGAATTAAATATTTTTATAAAACCAAAGGTTACTTGCAAATTAATGTGGCCACTCCTCATACCACTATTTCAGAAGATAAAAAGTGGGTATTTATTACTATCAAGCTGACTGAGGGACCGCAATTTACAGTTAACGATATTTTCTTTCAGGGAGAAGTCTTATTTTCGGAAGATGAAATTAGAGAGAAAATAAAATTAAAATCCAATGATATCTATTCTGAAGAAACTTTGCGATTGGATATTCAAACTTTAACTGAAATGTATCAGGACGAGGGATACGCATTTGCTAACGTGCTAAGAAACTTGCAAATTGTTCCGGGTGAAAACAAAGTGGACGTGGAGTTTTCGTTTGAAAAAGGTAAAATTGCCTACTTTGGAAATATTATAGTAAAGGGTAACGATAAGACTAGAGACAAGGTTATCAGACGAGAAATTTTAGTTCGGGAAGGGCGAAAATTTTCTGGATCACTGCTTAGAAAATCAAAAGAGAACGTCGAACGACTAGGCTTTTTTGAACCTAAAAGTATTATTTTTAATACCATTACCCAAAAAGATAAAGACGATGTCCTAGACCTTGAAGTCAGCGTGAAAGAGAGAAATACCGGGCAAATTTCCCTGGGAGCAGGTTATTCCACTGGTACGGGAGGATTTTTGCAGGCATCAATTGCCCAAACCAACCTTTTTGGACGGGGGCAAAATGTTTCTTTCTCCATGTCGCTGGCGGAAAATAACAACACTTTTAATGTAGGTTTTACTGAGCCCTATTTATTTGATTCAAAGTGGAGTGCCGGTGGTGATATTTTTAGAATTAAAAATACCCAAAGTGATTCGTATGATTATAAAAGGGTCGGATTTGATTTAAGAGTAGGTTATCCAATTTTTGAATACACCCGTCTCTTTTTTACTTATAAATTTGAAGATACTACTCTCAGTAACGTTAAGGATCGCACCATTGATCCTGATACTGAAAATGGGGTTGCTTCTTCCGTAAAAACTTCCCTGGTACTTGATAAAAGAAACAATCGATTTGAACCGACTGATGGTTTTTATCTAGGAGTTTCTTCGGAATTTGCTGGGGTTGGTGGGGATAAAAGATGGCTAAGAAATGATTTTGATGGCCGCTACTACAATAATATTTATAATGATTTTGTATTTAGAAATCAGGTCTATCTGGCTAAAATGGAAGAAATCAATGGCCAAGAAATTCCCCGTACTGAAAAATACACTCTGGGCGGACCGCGCAACCTTCGGGGTTATCCCTATGAAGCTATTGGTCCTAAAAAATCGATTATAGATGATAAAGGGAAACTTAGAACGTTTAATACCGGCGGACTTTTTTCTCTAACTTCTACTTTTGAAGTTGAGCATCCACTGGTGCAAGAAGCGGGGCTAAAATGGGTAGTTTTTTATGATATTGGTAATATTTATAATAGATATATTGGGGAAGGCGGCTTTTATTCCTTTAAACATGATTACGGTTTTGGAATAAGATGGTTTTCTCCAATTGGGGTGCTACGCTTTGAGTATGGCATACCGATCAATCCAGATAGGGATACTGGTGGCCAATTTAACTTTGATATTGGACAATTATTTTAATGAACTATAAATGAGGAGTATTTCAATGAAAAAATTAGTGTGTGTGATGTTATTTTTAGCGTTTTCTCTTCCTAGTTTTGCAGCTGTGATAATTGGTAAAATTGATATTCAGCAGATTATGGCCACAGTTAATCAAGGTAAAAAGGCAAATGATAAGTTGCAAACACAATTTAAAAAATGGGAAGATGAGCTTAAAAAAGAAGAGGGCGAGCTCAAGAAAGAGAAAGATAACTTTGATAAGCAAAAGCTTTTAAAAGATCAGAAATGGGTTCAAACCAAACAAGAAGAATTACAACAAAAATTTGTTGCAATCCAGCAGAAAACTCAAAACTACCAAATGCAAATTCAAAAAATGGAAATGGATGAAAAGAAGCCTATTTTAGAAAAAATTCGAGTGATTGTTTCTGAAATTTCGGAAAAAGAAAAAGTTGATTTGACAGTGGAAGTATCTGCCTCACCTATCCTATATGCCAAAGATGTAGTGGATCTGACCACCAAGGTTATTGAGCAATACAATAGCAAGCATAAGTAATTTTTAAAGAACAACTTAGAGGAAAATTCTAATTTTAATATTTTGCAGTTGGGAGGAATGTGATATTAATTCCCAACTGCATTTTTTTAGTCAGGAAATCTGGTTTGTTAGGAGCAAGGTTTGGAATTTGAGAAATTAAAGTCCTGTGATTCTTCCATCGAAATATTTAAGGAAAATTCTTTTAATGGTCAAGTTGAAGGTATCACTACCGTTGAGTATCTTAAAAGTAATTATCTTATTTTTGTAAAAGACAAAAAGTATTACGGTAAACTTCTCGATAATTTGAAAATTAATCAAGTGGACCACCTTATTTTATTTATTAATTCCAATATGGTTAATCAGATAAATCAAAGCGAATTTGAAATTTACCTTAAGCGTTTTTCCCTAATTGTAACGGTAGAAGATATTAGTCTTTCTATTTGTTTATTATCCAAAGTTTTTTATGATGAAAAAAACTTAGCCTATGATAATTTGAATGATGGAAGAACAGAGTCACAAATTGATCCAACTGTATTAATGGCTCCCAATGTTTTTATTGGGAAAAATGTAAAAATTGGGAAAAATGTTTTGATCCATAGCGGATGTAATATTCTTTCTAGTAGTTCTATTGGAGATGACACCATTCTTTATCCTAACGTCACTATCTATTCTAATGTTTTCATTGGAAATAATTGTCGAATTCATGCCAGCTCAGTTATTGGGGCAGATGGGTTTGGTTATTATTATAACCAAGGGGTTCATCATAAAATATGGCATTATGGCGGAGTTATTGTAGGAAATAATGTAGAGATTGGTTCTTGTTCTACGATAGACTCCGGCACTTTTGTTCCAACCCGCATCGGAGATGGTTCAAAAATTGATAACTTGGTGCAAATTGCACATAATTGTATTGTGAAAAATGGAGTTATTTTTTGTGGGCAATCAGCGCTGTCAGGGAGCTGTCAGGTAGGTAATTTTGTAGTTTTTGCGGGTAAATCAGGAATGGGCCCCGATACTACGCTGGGAGATGGCTGCCAGGTAGGTGGTGGTTCACTGGTTAGTAAGGATTGGCCTAAAGGGACTAAACTAGCAGGTCATCCTGCCAGGGAAGTTGGCGATTGGTTAAGGAGTAATGCTTTTATTCAAAACGGAATAAAAAAAAATAAGAGGTAGAAATGTTTATTAATAAAGAGCAAATAATGCAATTTTTACCCCATCGAGATCCTTTTTTATTTCTCGATTCAATTGATTCTATTAGTAAAGAAGGGGTTGAGCTACATCCCGGTGATGTGGCCGATAACAAAGAAACTGTAGGGGTGGAAATTCAAGCTTCCTTTTATGTTAGAGAGGATCTGGAAATTTTGAAAGGGCATTTTCCTGGAAATCCTATTTTGCCTGGAGTTGTACAAGTAGAGATGATGGCCCAAGCTTCTTGTTTTGTTATCCCTGTAAGACTCTTAAAACCTTTTGAAATAGATTTGAAAGTGGCTTTTATGGGAATTCATAGCACCAAATTTAGAAAGCCCATTCTACCTGGAATGAAACTTAGAATACATTGTATTTGTCGGAAATGCCGGGGTGATTTTAATAAACCCATCATGAGTTATGACTGTAAAATTTGGCACGAAGACAAAGCTATGAGCGAAGCAACTATTTATGCAACGGTAAATTATTAAGGAGATAGTTATGTCAGTATCAATTCACCCAACAGCACTAGTCGCGAAAGAAGCCTCACTTGGGGATAATGTTTTTGTAGGTCCATTTTGTATTGTGGGCCCTCAGGTAAAACTGGGCAATGATTGTAAATTGCTCTCACATGTTATTATTGAAGGAAATACAACAGTTGGAAGTAATAACACTTTTTATCAGTTTTGTTCCATTGGATCTTCTCCCCAAGACAATTCCTATAAGGGTGAAGATACGAAAGTTATTATTGGCGATAATAACACATTCAGGGAGTCCGTGACTGTTCACCGAGCAACCACCAAAGAAGAATTCAAAACGGTTATAGGTAGCAATGGGCTTTTTATGGCCTATGCACATATTGCCCATGATTGCCGAATTGGAGATAAGGTTACTCTCGTGAATTCATGTAATTTAGCCGGGCATGTAAAACTTGGAGATCGAGTCATAATCGGTGGTAGCAGTAGCATTTCACAATTTGTAACTCTTGGAAGAGGTGCTTATATCGGGGGTGCTTCCGCGCTTGATCGTGATATTCCTCCTTTTTGTACAGCATATGGAAACCGAATCAAATTAAAGGGCATCAATATTATTGGAATGCGCAGACAAGGATATGAAAGAAATATAATCAGCGAAGTGGTGGAATTTTATAGATCTATGGAATCTTCAGCTTTCTCTCCTAGGTCATTTGTTGACAACAAAGAAACAATGAATATTTATCAAGACAATCCAGTGGTGAAAGAAATGGCTAGCTTTATTTCTTCTTCGGAAGTAGGTATTGCTCCTTTTATGAACTCTTAATCATTTATTATTGGAGAAAATATGCAAAAAATTCGAGTCGCCGTAGTTGGCTATGGTCATCTGGGACGTTTTCATGCCCAAAAAGTGGATGCCTTAGAGGCCTCTGAACTGGTAGCAATTGTGGATGCCAGTAAAGATCGAGAAAAATTGGCAAAAGAAGCACATCCTCATGCGAAAGTGGTGGCCAATTTAAAAGATATCATCAATGAAATTGATGCAGCTATTATTGTTACCCCTACCTCCACCCACTTTGAAATTGCCAAGTATTTGGTAGAACAAAAAAAACATGTATTTTGTGAGAAACCAATTACGGAAAAAAATTTACAGGCTTTGGAGTTGGTGGCTTTGGTGGAGCAACAAGCGATTGTGTTCCAGGCCGGTCATAGTGAGCGTTTCCATGAGATATTTGAAAGGATCGGTGATTTCAAAGAATATTTTAGTGGACCATCCATTATTAGATTAGATCGCATAGCCGCCTTCAAAGGCAGGGCCACCGATGTTGATGTCGTTCAAGACTTGATGATTCATGATCTCGATTTGATTAGTTTTTTATTTAAGGAGACCCCAGTTTCCATTGAGGCTAAGGGGTTTAAAATCAGAACTAGTAAATGGGATCATGTTACGGCAATTTTGGATTTTGCTTCAGGAAAAAAGGCATTAGTCACGGTTGGTAGAAATTTTGTAAAAGAAGTAAGGAGTTTAGAAGTTACCAGTTCCAAGGGTACTTTTTTCGTGGATCTTATGAAAAATGAAGTACTGGTTGCCTCGAAAGAAGCCAATAATGTAGAAGATTATGTAAAAATCTTCAGTTACCCTAAGCGAGATCATTTGTTGATAGAGCAAGATCATTTCTATAAAGCTATCATTAACCACACCAAACCAGTCGTAAGCGCCAAAGATGGGCAAAATGCAATTAGGCTTTTGGATTATGTGATTAAATCACTTGAGTCCGGACATAAAGAGAACGTTTGTTAATTTATTTATGGAGGATACTAAATACCCATGCCTACTCAT
>Ga0208957_1000103_pt1 | contig 70808 bp, 82 predicted proteins | sample RifOxyA1_FD_184029 | JGI IMG/M metagenome (GOLD analysis project Ga0208957, IMG submission 184029) | Groundwater microbial communities from Rifle, Colorado - Rifle Oxygen_injection A1 (SPAdes) | ecosystem: Environmental > Aquatic > Deep subsurface > Groundwater | place: Rifle, Colorado, United... | reverse complement strand
TTTCTAGTTTGTCGTCGATAAAACTTTATCATTTAGAAAATGGTTCGAGAATTTTGACTCAATTTGAAGCACACGATTTAAATAATAATTCTTTGATGGATTCTATTTTCTGGGTTGTGCCTCATTTATCGAATCAGACTTATCAATTAATTATCGAAATTTCAAAAGCTGAGCATCTTGATACGAATAGAACTTTTATTTCGGATATTTATGAAAGTGTGAAAGCTTTGGATGGGAATTATTCTGAAGTTATTAATGATGGGGAGTATGTTAGAGTAACTTTTGAAATTCCTTTGGATAGTTCGAGAGATATTACTATTTATCCTCGAGGAAATGGGAGTGTTGAAGTTTATGAGATGGGTGGAGAAGAATTAATTGCAGATTTTGGCGAGATTGTTGAAGAGAAGAATACGATTTATTTGAATAACTTGAATGGCACTCAAGATGTTTTTGATTTGAAAGTTGTTGGGGGAAGTTTGGAATTTGATTGGATTGTTGATCCTTATGCGGGGCCTGAATTAACGAGTGTTATTTTGAATTCAACTAATCCTTTGAGTAATAATACTTATCAGAATTTAACTGTTTATACTGATCAAGATGGAAATGCTTCATTAAAGATGATTAGAGATTGGAGAGCATGGGAAATTTCTAAAGCGGTTATTAATTCTCCTTTTGAATCTAATAATTCGGGGGGAGTTGGATTGACTAAAGATTATTCCACTTATTCAAATAATGGAACTGTTACTGGGGCGAGTTGGAATTCTGTTGCGGGTTATGATGGAAAAGGGGCTTACACTTTTGATGGGGTTAATGATAATATTAATTTTGGGTATAAAAATTATTTTGTTGGAAATACTACTTTTACAATTATGTCTTGGATTAAACCGATTCAAGTAAAATCGATAATGAGTATTGTAGAGACAAGAGAAGCAACAGTATTAGGTTGGGGATGGTATTTGGATGATATTGGAGCGAATTATAATTTAGCTTGGGCAAATCTTGGGGGAAGTAGTTATATTTCTTCAGGTACTCTTCCAGCTAATCAGTGGACGCACATTGTTACAACTTATGATGGTTCAAAACATCATCATTATATTAATGGAATTGAATCTGGAACTGGAAGTGCGATTGGCAATGCTACTGATTCAGCCAAAACCATGAAAATTGGATATAGTGGTAATGTTGCAAGATTGTTTAATGGAACTATTGATGAATTTGTTTTTTTGAATTATTCTTTATCTTCTGAACAAATTAATGCAGTTTATAATAATAGAACGGATGTTATTGTTTCACAAGAAACAAGTGTTGGAGAGAATTGGACGGCTTGTGTTACTCCAAATGATGGTTATAACGACGGGGAAGAGTTGTGTTCTAATAATGTTGAGATTTTAGCAAATTTTATCCCTAATGCAACAAATGTTATTTTGAATTCTACAAATGTCATTTTAAATGATACTTTTCAGAATCTTACTGGATATTGGATTTTTAGTGACGATGATGTTGAGGATGTTGAAGTTTTGAATGAGACTAGATGGTATAATAATTCTGTTGAAGAAGTCTCGTTGAAGAATTTTACTATTGTGGATGCTGGAAATACTACTTATGGAGATATTTGGATCTTTAGTGTAAGAGTTTATGACGGAATTGATTGGAGTGGTTGGATTAATTCAAGTGAGTTGGTTATTTTGGATTTGACTTATCCTTCAATTAGTATTTTATATCCAACAAATAATACAAATAGTTCTGACACTGGTTTGAATATTAATTACACGGCTTCAGATTTGAATGTGGGAATTTGTTGGTATTCTAATGATACTTATTTGATTAATACAACTCTTGCTGATTGTGGAACAAATATAACTGATGTTGTTTGGAGTGAGGGAAATCATAATGTTACTGTTTGGATTAATGATACTGCGGGGAATACTAATAGTTCGAGTGTGAGTTTTAGGATTGATACAATTTCTGCGGGGTTGGTGATAATTGTGCCTGTGAATAATTCTAATTTTAATTCTTCATCTGTCGAATTTAATGTTTCTTCTTCCGAGGCTTTGAGTTGGTGTGGGCTTTCAATTGATTTGGGTGCAAATGAAACAATGACTGCATTTAATACAACTTATTATAATTACACAAACACAACAATGACTCAAGGTTATCATAATATTCGAATAACTTGTAATGATAGTGCTGGAAATTATAATTCTTCTATTGTGAATAATATTTTAGTTGATACAATTTATCCAGACATTTCTTATGATGTGACAACTTCGGCAAATTTATCAAGTGTGAGGGATTTGATTGTAAATATTAGTTCGAATGATTCTGGAGATAGTTATGTTGTGAATAATTTGGATAATAGTGTTGTGGGGTGGTGGAGATTTGAACAGAGTAATTCAAGTGGAACTTTGGCTGTGGATGAAATGGGAAAGAAGAATGGGAGTGTGAATGGCAGAGCGCCTTGGACACAAGCTGGAAAGTTTGGAAAAACTTATGAATTTAATGGGGTAAACCAATCAATTACTATAGGAACTACGCCTTCGCCAAATAATATATCTTGGACAATTAGTGCTTGGACAAAATCTAATTCTGGTGGTGCTTCAAATCAAGAAGTAATTGGAAAAGGTTCTAGTTCTCCGGGGGGCAGTGGGTTTCATTTATATTATGCTAGCAGTAAGTTTTATCTTTATTATTATAAAGTTGGAACTGCTGGAATTCAGCAAACTATTTTTGGTAATGCATCTTTACCCAATAATTGGTATCATGTGAGTATTGTTTATAATGGGAGTGATATTATTAAATATCTTAATGGGTCACAAGATAGTTCTGTAAACATTGGAACATTTAATCCCAATAATAATTATATTTTATATATTGGCACTGGTCTTGGCTATTTCAACGGCACAATCGATGATGTAATCATCTTCAACAGAAGTTTAAGTGCTGGAGAAATTTCATCATTATACAATGCCTCGGCAACAAAATATTATAATAATTTTAGTGGGCAACTTACAGATGGAACTCACACATTTACTGGTTATGTTGTGGATAAGGGGGGAAATTTGAATGTGACTGATACAAGGACAATTACTATTGATAATAGTTATCCGCAAATATCAATTACTTCGCCTTTGAATAATACTAATTGGAGTGATATTAATCTTGATGTAAATTATACTTACACTGAATTAAATGTTGGAAGTTGTTGGTATACTAATAATTCTGGAGCGGTTAATAATACTTTGACTTGTGGAAATAATATTACTGGGGTTTCATGGTTAGAGGGAATAAATAATGTTACAATTTATATGAATGATAGCGCTGGAAATACAAATAGTTCATCTGTGATGTTTTATGTTGATACAATAAATCCTGATATTTCAATAATAACTCCTATTAATAATACAAATTCAAGTAATAATAATTTAGATATTAATTATACTACTTCAGATATTGGATTGGGAATTTCATCTTGTTGGTATAGTAATGATAGTATGAGTATTAATAATACAATTATTTGTGGTGAGAATATAACTTCTATGATTTGGGCAGATGGGGGGCATAATGTTACAATTTATGTTAACGATTCTGTCAATAATTTGAATTGGAGTTCTGTTACTTTCTTAGTTGATACAACTTCTCCTTCAATGAACATAACAGAACCTCAGAATACAAGTTATGCTGTGAATGTTTCTTGGATTAATTATACTTATACTGAATTGAATTTGGGTTCATGTTGGTATTCAACTGATACAGGTGCGACTAATTCAAGTGCTGTTGTTATGGGGACTAATTTCACAGATGTAATTAGCGTTGAGGGAAGTAATAATTGGATTGTTTATTATAATGATTCTGTTGGAAATCAAAATTCAACAAATGTGACTTTCTATAAGGATAGTTTAATTCCTGTTGTTTCATTAATAACTCCTGCGGATGCATATTCATCAACAACTGCAACAATTTCATTTACTTATAATGTGACTGATGCTTCGAGTGCTAATTGTTCTTTGATAATTAATGGAGTTGTGTGGAATTTTAATAGTTCAGTAGATATATTCGGTAATACTAATCAATTTGACAATACCACTGCAGTCGGAAGTTATACTTGGAGTGTTAATTGTTCTGATGAATTGAATAATGTTGGAAATTCGAGTGTGAGAAATTTCACAATTACTTCTGTACCGCCTGTTTCTCCTACTGGAGGAGGTGGTGGAAGTGTAGGAGGAAGCGAAACCATCGCTGTTGTAGAAGAAAATCCTTTTGTTGTTCAAGATAGTTATGAAACTACAATTTCATTAAATCACATCGAAGACGATAAAATCTCAATTGAGAACACAGGTTTAACTCCGCGTGTTGTGAATGTCCAAGTTTTAACTATTCAAGATATTTTAATCTTAGATGAATCTCAGTTGACTATCGATGCTGAGAGTAGCAAGGATTTAACTTTTAGATTAACTCCTCCTAAAGAGCCAGGAATATATGTAGGTAAGATTATTATTTCTTCAGAAAGTTTCCAAGAAACTGTTTTGGTTTCAATTAATGTTAAGACTGAGAAGAGTTTGTTTGATATAATTATGTCCGTTATTAACGAAGATAAGCGTGTAAGAAATGGTGAGAATTTGTCGGTGCAGATTGATTTATTGCAAATGGGTATTCGTGAAAAGATGGATGTAACTTTAGAATATGTGCTTAAAGATTTTGATGGTAAAAATTATTTTACTGAATCAGAAACAATTGCGGTTGATACTCAGAAAACTTTGATGAAGGATTTTTCCGTCGATGAAATTCCAAATGGAGATTATGTTTTAGGTGTTCAATTAGTTTATCCCGACGGAGTTGCTGTTGCAAGCTCGCAGATAAAGATTGGGGAAGATGTTGAAATCGGAGAAAATAATGTGATGATTACTTCTTTGATTTTGGCTTTGGTAATTCTTGCTGGTGGAATTTCTTTCATGACAGTGAGGCACAGAAGAATGATTAAGAAAATCAAAAGTAAGAAGATTTAAATAATTGTTTGAGGTTTTACAAATATGAAAAGAGGGGTGAAATTAGTAATAGTTTTTTTTGTTTTGTTGTTAGTTGGAACGTTTGTTTTTTTCGCGTTTAAGTATTATTCTCCGAAAGAAAGTTTTTCTTTGGACACGGTTTTGCTGAAATTAAATATTGTTGAGAAAGGTCAAACGGAGAGTAATATTAAATTAACAAATAATGAAGATTTAGAAAAATCTTTTAGTCTTTCTTTTTCAAATTTAGACGGAATGGTTACTCTTGAGGAAACTGAATTTATTTTAAGTCCTGGCGAATCAAAAGATATTAAAATTTTATTTAAAGATAGCGAGGGAAAAGTCGGAGTTTATGTTGGAGATTTAATAATTGATTCTAATTCTGTTAGAAAAGTTCTTCCAATTATTTTAAATGTCGAGGACAAAAATAGAAATTTTGCAATTGTGAACACGCCAATAAAAGAATATGAAAATGTTTATCCTGGAGCAAAGTTTGGATTGCAAATTAAAATGTTTAATCTTCTTGGAGATGGTTTGCAAGAAGTTGGTGTTAAATATGTAGTAAAAGATTTTAATGATAATGTTGTTTTAGTTGAAGAAGAAAATTTTGCTATAAAAGGTTCAATTGAAATTACTAAAATTTTGGACATTCCAAAATCCCTTTCACAGGGCGATTATGTTTTTATAACGTCGATAACTTATGGCGATGTTGTTACAAATTCTGGATATTTATTTAAAATTTCTGAAAGAAAAGAGAAAGTAAGTTTTATTGATTTTAATTTTTTGGTTTTTGTCGTCGTAGGTTTTATAATTTTGATTATTATTTTGTTTTTTTATTTTCTTAGGTCGAGCGATGAGTTAGTTTCTGAACTTGAAAAACAACATCATTCACAAGTCAAGAATTATTCTGCTGGAATTGATGATCAGAAAAATAAGCTTATGATTCAGGCGAAGACGGAGAAAGAAAAGAAAACTATTTTGAAAAATTTTAATGACGCTAAGAAAAAAATAATTGTTGAAATGAAGAGAGAACAAAAAAGACAAAAAGTTGAGTTGAAAAAAATGAGGTTTTCCAAAAAAAGTAGAAAAGTTATCGAGGATAAATTTCCAAAGTGGGGCAAAGAAGTTTATTCTAAAGCTTTGGAGACCGCGCAAATAAGTAATGAGTTAAAAGATAAATTGGGAATTTTGAAGCATGCTTATTCGGAAGGTTTCATAAGTAAGGATTCATTTGAGAAAGGGAAGTCGAGAATCACGTCAGCTCACAAAAAACTAAAAAGAAAATCTTTATAAATAAGTTTATCTATATATCATAAAGAAGATGGTGAAAAAGATGGTTAAAAAAAAGGTGGTGAAGAGAAAGGCGAGTAAAAAAAAGGAAGTTGTTTCTAAAAAATCTTCGTTGATTGTTAAAGTTAAAAAGCGTTTAATTAAAAGAAAAGTTTCTAAAATAAATAATCAAAAGAGTTTAATTAAAGAAGCGTTGAAAGATTTGAATAAAGAAATTTTAAATATTAATAAAGAAAAGTTAAATTTGAATCAGCAAATAAAAAGTGCGGATGTTAATCTTGAGAGCTATAGGAATTTTGAAAAAAGATTACAACAGAAAATTTCTGCTTTGTTAAATAAAGAAGCTTCTCTTAAAGAAAAGAAAAAGAGAATTTCTCAAAATGAAGATAAGTTAGCAGATAGATTATCAAAGATTCGGAAAGTTAAATCTGAGTTAGATGATATTTAATTTTTTTAGAAAATAATATTTTTATTTAATAATACAATCTTTTTCAATTATATTTTTATCTCTTGGATCATTCCAATCATCTTCGTGTTGAATTGATGCACCTGTTATAGGATTTTTCTGGATTGTTTTATTTCCTTCACAAATTATTTCATAATCTTGGCAGAAATTTTCTCCGTCGCAAATTGCTTTCGTGTAAGAATAATTATAATTTTCTGAGTTTAGTTTTTCTATGATTTTTGGGTTAATTGTTAATGGTAAAAATAGTATTACAATGGAGGTTAGCGCGATAATTGTGAGTAAAATTATTCTTATTTTCATGTTGTTTTATCGAGGAGAGTTTATTTAAATTTTATGTTTTTCAAAAATTACAAATTGAATTTTGTGCTTTTAGAGGCTAAAATAGCTATATTTTATAGGCAAGGTTTTTAAAGCAAATTGAATTTATATTCATATAAATTTTATATTTTTAGAAGATGAGCGAAAATGAAGATTACGGAGCAGCGTCGATAAAAGTCCTTGAAGGACTTGAAGGAGTTAGAAAAAGACCAGCAATGTATATTGGTTCGACAGGGAAAGAAGGACTTCATCATTTAGTTTACGAAGCTGTTGATAATTCTGTTGACGAGGCTTTGGCAGGGCATTGCGAAAAAATAAGTATTTCAATAAACAAAGATGGGTCTGTCAGCGTCGAGGATGATGGTCGAGGAATTCCAGTAGATATTCATCCACAATTTAATATGCCGGCAGTTCAAGTGGCTTTAACAAAACTTCATGCTGGAGGAAAGTTCGATAAAAAATCTTACGCGATTTCTGGAGGACTTCACGGAGTTGGTATGAGTTGTGTAAATGCTTTATCTAAAAAATTAATTGTAGAAATAAAAAGAGGAGGAAATGTTTATTCTCAAGAATATTCTCGAGGAGATGCAAAAACTAAATTGATTGTTGTTGGAAAATGTGGTCCAGGAGTTTCTGGAACTAAATTAACTTTTTGGCCTGATGAAGAAATTTTTTCTGTTTTAGAATTTGATTATAAAGTTTTAGAAACTCGTTTTAGAGAAATTGCTTTTTTGAATGCTGGTTTGAAGTTGGATTTAACTGATGAAATTCAGGATAAGAAAAGAGAATTTTATGCGGCGGGAGGTTTAATAGAATTTGTGAAGTGGTTAAATAAATCTAAAGAAGTTTTGAATCCTAAACCAATTTATTTTAAGAGAGATATAAAAGATACAATTATTGAAGTTGCGATTCAGTATAATGAAGGTTATCGTGAGGGAATTTTTGGTTTTGTGAATACAATTAATACTGTCGAGGGTGGGACGCATGTTTCAGGTTTTAAAACTGCTTTGACGAGGGTGATTAATGATTATGCTAAGAAAAAAGGTTTGTTGAAAAGTGAAAATTTGATGGGAGATGATGTTCGTGAAGGAGTTATGGCTGTGATTAGTATTAAAATGGGAGAGCCACAATTTGAGGGGCAGACAAAAACTAAGTTAGGTAATTCTGAAATGAAAGGTTATGTTGATTCAATTGTTACGGCTGCTTTGTCAGAGTTTTTCGAGGAGAATCCTGCGATTGCTAAAAAAATTACTTCGAAAGCTTTGGATTCTGCGAAGGCTCGATTGGCTGCAAAGAAGGCGAAGGATTTAGTTAGAAGAAAAAATATTTTTTCTCTTGGTGGTTTGCCGGGTAAACTTGCGGATTGTTCAAATAAAAAAGCTGATGATACTGAATTATATTTGGTTGAGGGAGAAAGTGCGGGGGGTTGTTTTTCCGGAGATACAAAAGTTTCCTTGGCTGATGGGAGAAATTTAGAATTTAGAGAATTAGTTAATGAATATGAACAAGGGAAGGAAAATTATTGTTATACAATTAGAGAGGATGGGAGTGTTGGAATAGAGAAAATTAAAAGTCCTCGTGTTACTAAAAAGGATGCGGAGGTTATTAGAGTTACCTTGGATAATGGAGAAAAAATTATATGTACCCCTAATCATAAATTTATGTTGAATGATGGAAATTATATTGAAGCAAAAAAATTGACTAAAAATATTTCATTAATGCCTTTTCATAAAAGAATTTCTAAAATTGGAGGAAGGATTACAATAGATGGTTATGAGATGGTTTGGGATAAAAATAAAATTTGGATTTTCACTCATATTCTTGCGGATAATTATAATTTGGAAAATGGAATTTATGAAATAAATCAAGGAAATCATAAGCATCATGTTGATTTTAATAAATTAAATAATAATCCGGATAATATTGTTAGAATGACTAAAGAGAATCATTTGATTCTTCATACTGAACATTTAGGAAAAACATTACATAGAGAAGATGTAAAAGAAAAATGTAGAAAGATAAAACAAAATTCAGAATATCGGAAAAAAATAAGTGATTGGGCGAAAACGCCTTCTGTTAATTTGATGTTATCTAAAAGAGCAAAAAATCAATGGGAAAATAATGATTATAAAGATTATATGAAAAATAAATATATTGAATTTTATAATTCAAATGAAGATTATCAGGACGAAGTTATTTCAAGGTTGAATAAAGAGCAGGAAAAATATTGGGCTAATTCGGAGAATAGGGAAAGGGCTTCTGAAAAAGTTAAAAAGTTTTTTGAAGATAATCCAGATGCAAAAGAATATTTATCTAAAGTTGCAAAAGAGCAATGGAAAGATGAAACTTTAATTATATGGAGAAGACAAAAAACAAATGAACAATGGACTCCTGAATTTAGAGAAAAGAGAAAGAAGGCATTGAACAAAACTTACTATACTAAAACTATTCAATTAATGAAGAAAGTTTTAGAAGAAAATGGTTCTGTCGAGCAATTTGATAAAATTAGAATTATAAATAATGATAAAACTATTTTGAGTATGGATACTTTTTGTAAAAGGTATTTTGAGGATAAGTTTGAGAATATGTTGGAATGTGTTGAAAATTGGAATCATAAAATAAAGAAAATTGAATGGTTAGATAAAAAAATAGATGTTTATGATTTGGAAGTTCCAAAGACTCATAATTTTGCTCTTGCTTCAGGAATTTTTGTTCATAATAGTGCGAAGCAGGCTCGGAATAAAGAAAATCAGGCAATTCTTCCGTTGAAGGGTAAGATTTTGAATGTTGAAAAAGCGAATCCTGCTCGGGCTTTGTCGTCGGAGGAAATTACAAATATGATTACGGCTATTGGTGTTGGAGTTGGAGAGCAATTTGATATTACTAAATTAAGATATAAACGAATTGTAATTATGACTGATGCGGATGTTGATGGGGACCATATTAAGACTTTGCTTTTGACTTTCTTTTTTAGGTTTATGCCGGATTTAATTCAGAACGGAAATATTTATGTTGCACTTCCGCCTTTGTTTAGAGTTAGAAAGAAAAGTGATCATTATGTTTATAACGAAGATGAATTGAAGAAAGTGGTTGAGAAGTTGGGTGCGACAAATGTTACACGTTTCAAGGGTTTGGGAGAAATGAGTTCGACGCAGTTGTGGGACACGACTATGAATCCGAAAACTAGAAAAATAAAAAAAATTTATATTGAAGATGCCGTCGAGGCTGACCAAACTTTTAGTATGTTAATGGGCGACGATGTTCAGGCGAGGAAAGATTTCATTCAAGAAAATGCTAAACAAGCGGAGTTGGATATATAATGGCAAAAAAAAGTAAAGTTGCAACACCGGATTGGATTTTGGAAGGTTTTGATTCGGAAGAAGATTATGAAAAAGCGAAAGGGATAAGTAAGGAAAAAAAAGCTGGAAAGACTTTTAAAATTCGTGAGTGCCCTAAATGTGGAAGTGATGACGTCGGGGTTGTTTTAAGTGGAAGCGATTCTGAAGAAGGTGGAGGCAATGAGTGGGAGTGTCGTAAATGTAAATGGACCGGAACGGATATTGTAAGAAAAGAATTAACCGAGGACGAACTTATGAAATACTTAGATGAAAAAGGGGAGGAATGTTGCTGATGAAAGAATATGAAGAAGAAGTAGATGTTGAAGTGACGGAGATTTTCCTTAATGAAGATGAAATTAATGAATGGATTTCGAAATTGGAATGGTTGAGAGAAAATAAAGAAAGTGTTCAATTGGAGTTGGATGGAGATAGTGATTTGTTAATAAATTATGAAGAAAGTGAAGAGGAGGACGAAGAATGAAAGATACCTGTGAAATGATTCGGGATGATGCGAAGGAGCGAGGAGTAATTAATTCAGAAGTTTCTGTTGAAATGAAGAAGGCTTATCTTGATTATGCGATGAGTGTTATTGTTTCGCGTGCGATTCCGTCGGTGGAAGATGGTATGAAACCTGTTCAGAGAAGAATTTTATATGCAATGAATCAGATGGGTTTGAAACCAAATACTCAGACTAAAAAGTCGGCAAGAATTGTGGGTGAGGTAATGGGTAAGTATCACCCTCACGGTGATTCTTCAATTTATGAAGCGATGGTTAGAATGAGTCAGAGTTTTTCTTTAAGATATCCGTTAGTTTTTGGTCAGGGTAATTTTGGTTCTATCGATGGTGATAGTGCTGCGGCGATGAGGTATACTGAAGCGAAACTTGAAAAAGTAAGTGCAGAATTATTAGAAGATATTGATAAAGAGACTGTTCCTTTTCAAGATAATTATGATGGGTCGGTTAAAGAACCTGCTTTATTTCCCGGTAAACTTCCGGCTTTGCTTTTGAATGGTGCTACGGGAATTGCCGTTGGTATGGCTACGAGTATTCCTCCTCATAATTTGACTGAACTTTGTGATGCGATTATTGCTTATGTTAAAAATACCGATATTACTACTGAACAACTTTGTGAAATTGTGCAAGGTCCGGATTTCCCGACGGGGGGAAGTGCTACGGGGGATATGGTTGATATTTACAAAACTGGAAGAGGAAGAATTGTTATGCGAGGGAAAGTTTTAACTGAAACGTTGAAAAATAAAGAAGCAGTTGTGATTACAGAAATTCCTTATATGTTGAACAAGACTACTTTAATTGAACAGATTGCTAAATTAATTAATGATAAAAAAATTAAGGATGTTTCTGATTTGCGGGACGAGAGTGCGAAGGGGAAAATTCGTATTGTTATTGAATTGAAGAAGGACGCGAATTCGAAGTTTGTGATTAATTCTTTGTATAAATATACAAGGTTGCAGGATTCTTTTAATGTTAATCTTTTGGCGTTGGTCGAGGGACAGCCGAAGGTTTTGGGATTGAAAGATGTGCTTCGAGAATATGTTCGGCATAGAAAGACAATTATTACGAATCGTTCTAAGTTTGAGTTGAAGAGAGCGAAGGCACGTTTGGAGATTGTTGAAGGTTTGTTAATTGCTTTGAAGAGCCTTGATGAAATTATTAAATTAATTAGAAAGGCAGGTTCAAAGACTGAGGCGTTTGATGGGTTGATGAATAATTTTGGTTTGAGTAGGAAACAGGCTGATGCGGTTTTGGAAACTAAGTTGCACCAGTTGACGTCGATGGAAGCGGATAAGTTGAAGAGCGAGCAGAATGATTTAATTCTTACTATTAAAGATCTTGAAAAGATTCTTGGAGATATTCATGAAGTTCTTGGCATTATTACTCGAGAGGTTAAGGAGCTTAAGGTGAAGTATGGTGATAATAGACGGACAAATATTTTGAAGAATATAAAAGAAATTGCAGAAAAAGATTTGGTGCAAAAGAAAGATGTTATTGTTACAATTACAGATAAAGGTTATTGTAAGAGAATGGATATTCAGACTTATCGAGAACAGCGACGAGGTGGAAAGGGGGTTATTGGAAGTGGTTTGGCGACTGGCGATTTTGCGAAGCAATTACTTTCGTGTTCGACTCATGATTATTTGATGTTTTTTACTACGAGGGGAAGAGTGCTTTGGTTGAAGGCTCACGAGATTCCTGCGGCGGAGAGATATAGCAAAGGAAAAGCTTTGGTTAATCTTTTAGGTTTGAAAGAGGAGAATATTACGAGCGTGCTTTCGGTTAAGAATTTTGATGATTTCTTGTTTATGTCGACGAGGGCTGGAATGGTTAAGAAAATTGATTTGAAATATTTCTCTAAACCTCGGGCTGGGGGAGTTAAGGCGATTAATTTGCCGAATGATAATTCTGATTTTTTGATTGGAGTTGAAGTTGTTAAGAAAGGGCAGGAAGTTTCTTTGTCAACAAAGAAAGGTTTGGCGATTCGATTTAACAGCGACGATGTGCGTTCGATGGGTCGTGCGAGTTATGGAGTTACTGGAATTAAATTGAATAAAGGTGACGAGGTTGTGAGCATGGAAGTTTTGAAGACCGAGGCTATTTTTACAATTACAAAGAATGGTTATGGTAAGCGGACTACCGTTACTGATTATCGAAAAACGGCTCGTGCGGGAAAGGGTGTTATTAATTTGAAAGTTTCTGATAAAACTGGCGAGGTTGTGACAACTGTTTCTGTGAATGATAAAGATAGTTTGATTATTACAACTGCGAAGGGAATTGTGATAAGAATGAGTTTGGAAAATATTCGAGTGATGGGAAGAGCGGCTCAAGGTGTGCGAGTTGTTAAGCTTCAAGATGGAGATTCTGTTACAGATGTTGCAAGAGTTATGGAAGATATTGATGTTGAATGATTTCTCATAAGAAAGGTTTATAAATGGTTGTTATGAATATTTCATGTACAAATAAAATGAAAAGAATATACCCTAAATATATTAGTAAATTATTGATTCCTGTTTTATCAGCTGGGGCTTTGTTTGGATTTGGTTGTTCTCCGTCTAAAAAAGTTGTTGAAGTTCCAAAAGTTAGTTTGGAAGAAGTGGTTCATTATGATTATGGAGATTTGAATGAATTAAATGTTGAAGATGGTTTTTTTAAAGTAAATAATTCTTTGACAAGAGTTAATGTTTGTGACAATTTATCTTTGTCGGATACTCGTGTTAATGATTGGAAAACTATTGCTGAGTTTGTAAATAATTCTGTTAATTACGAGGGTAAATCTTTGAGTGCTGATGTTTGTGAAGCTGAGGCAGATGTTCTTTTTGAGGATTCAAATAAAAATGGATTTGTTGATTTGGAGGAAAAAATAATTAATATTTCTGGTTTTTCTCCTGCAAAAGAAAAACTTTCAAATAAATATGTTGTTAGTGCAGGGGATAATTTGTGGAATATTGCAAAGAGAGTTAATTCTTCAGATGTTCGTGGAACTTTGAATTTAATTATTGAAGAAAATAATCTCGAGAATGGAAGTTATATTCGACCGGGGCAGATTCTTAGAATTCCTTCAAATGAAATAGTTTATCCGAATGTTGATGCGATAATTGAAGCAGGAGTTAGTAGAGGTGTTGGAAATTTGAATAGTGAAATAGATTTAGATTTGGTGGAGGATTTAGTTACTGAAAAATATAATTTGTTTGTTACTGAGACAACGCTGGAAGGCGAGATTGATACTATTTTTCCAAGTAATTATATTGTGGATGAACCTGATTATATTGATTTAAGAAATTCGAAAAGTGTTGAGAATGTTGTAAATATTGAGATACTTGTTTTGGCTGATGGGCAAAGGGTTTTGAGAAATTCTGAGGGTGCTGTTTTTATGAATACTCAAGATAGAAATTTATTTTATGAATTTACTTCTAATGGGAAACCTGTAGATATTGTTTCGAGCGATAATTTTTCAATCGATGTTTTGAATAAATTGTATTTGGTTCAGGAAGTTGTTCAACCGAAAGTTGAAGTTACAAGTTTAGGAAGTTTGGAAGAAGTTGTTGAAGAAGTTGTAAGGCCTGAAGTTTCGGTTGAAAGACAAGAAGTTGTTTATGATGCTTCTCAACTTGATGTTGATTCAACAAATTATTCTGCACCTGTTTTGGCGGATGAAAATACTAATGTGGTTCCTTATTCTGTTTCTCCAAGTGTGGATTTTGAAGATGGCGGAGAAGAGTCTTTGAGTCTTTATGATCTATTTTCTATGGCTGGAGGAAGTTTTAGAGATGTTGCTGTTCCAGATGATGAGAGAGAGAATTATATGCGAAATTATCTTAATCGACAAGCTGGAGTTGAAGAAACTGATGAAGGTTTTCCCGACGCTGTGACTAATGGAAGTTTGGAGAACATACTTGGTGAGGCTTACGGGACAAAGGTTGCTGTTAATTCACTTTATCATAATTCTGATATGAGTGTTAGAGAAATACAAGAACAATTTAGGGGAGTTAATATTTATGAGCACATTGAAGGTGCTGGAAGAAAGGCAAAGATAACTGGATATGTTAATGAAAGAGCCGATGCTGTTAGGGGCTTTTATGATAATGGTGAGGGTATGAAAGTTTCTCAACTTGCTGAACAATATGGAGTTAGCACTTCTACAATTAGAAGAGATTTGAAAAGAGATTTAACACAAATTGCTTAATTCCGAATATATTTCCTAATCGTCGGATAATTATCTAAAGTTGTTGCGATTTCTTTGGGTTCTTGTTTTTTTGTTTCTAATTTTTTATTGAAATGTGGGCATTGGTTTTTGTATTCGCACCAATCGCAAAGAACTGATTTTTTTGTGGGGAAATTTTGTGTTGATTCAATTTTTTTTATTAGTTGGATTATTTCTTGTTTTAGTTTTTCGAGTTGTTCGTTGGTTCTTTTTGAAATTATTTTTTGGTTGTGTGCGAGGTAGTGCCAGATTAATTTTATTTCTTTGTTTTGGAATTGTTCTTTTATAGCGAGAGAGTATAGTGCGAGTTGGCGGTCTTCATCGGCTTTGTCTTGAGTGGGAAGTGTGTTTGCAGTTTTGTAATCATGGATTTCTATTTCGTCCGTTTCTAAATTGTGGACAAGTCTGTCAATGAATCCTTGGAGTGAATGTTCTTCAGTTAGGTTTAATGTTATTTTTTTCTCGACTTCTAAAGTGTTATCTTTGAAAGGTTGGTTTTTTACATAATAGTCGAGGAGGAATTTAAGTCCGTTTTGGAAATAGTGTTTTTGGTCTAAATCTTTTTTTACGATTACAATGTTGGGCGTGTAGAATTTTTCCCATTTTTCTGAGTAGAAAATTATTATGTCGTCGAGGGTTGGGACTTTTTGGGTTTCTTTTATTTTTAGGTAGAGCCATTCGAGGGCGTCGTGGACACAGGTTCCTAAATGTGATTCGATTGATTTTTCGAGTTCGGGTTTTATTTTGTCGATGTAACGAAGTTTGTATTTGAAAGGGCATTGTTCGAATGTAGAAAGTTTTGAATGAGAATACACCTTTTTTGCCATGAGGAATTTTGGGATGGAGGGGTTATAAATTTGTTGGTGTTAAGAGGTTTTGAAATAGAAAAGTATTTATCTTCTAAAATTCTTATTAAATAACTTCCCCAAAACCAACAAGTCTCCAGTGACCTCCGAGGTTTCTTGCGATTCCTGTGTTGTCTCCTGGAAGAGTTACGACTGGAATATTTAATAATAATTCAATTTGGTCTCTGTTTATTTTTTCGACGGTTCCGACGGTGATTGTGGTGTTTACGCTTAACATTAACATTTCTTTAGTTTTGAATGGTTCAATCTTTTGTTGTTCTTCAGTTCCTAAAACTTCTTCGAATAATTTTGCTTTGAGTTTTATTTTGTGCGCGATTTCTGGAAGCGTGCCTTTTGTTGAAACTATGCAACCAGTTAATGAGTCCGTTTTTGTTAAGAATGGGTCGAGGTTTGTTTCGATTGAGATGCTTGCGCCAGGTTCGACTTCTTGAACTGAGCCAGTTCCTTTGTGTAAAGAAATTATTCTTGTTGTTAATGTTTGATAGGAAATTTGGTTTGCTTTTTTTATCATTAGTCCTGGTTTGATTTCTATTTCGTCGCCTACTTTTAATGTTCCTTTTTTCAAAATTCCTCCTAAAACTCCGCCGTTCAATTTAGTAATTTCTTTTCCAGGTCTGTTGATGTCAAAACTTCGGGCGACTAAAAATATTGGTTTTGAATTTAAGTCTTTTTTAGGTATTTCAATTTTGGTTAATTCTTCTAAAATTTTATCGATGTTAATTTCTTGTTGTGCTGAGACTGGAATTATCGGGGCGTTTTCGGCGATTGTGCCTTTGACTAATTTTTTTATGTCTTGATAATTTTTCTTTGCTTGTTCTTGGGTTACTAAATCTATTTTATTTTGAACTATTATTATGTTTTTTATTTTTTTTGCTTGGAGTGCCATGAAATGTTCTTTTGTTTGGGGTTTTATTCCTTCGTTCGCTGCGACTACTAAAATTGCTGCGTCGATTATTGCCGCGCCTGAGAGCATTGTCGCCATGAGCATTTCGTGTCCTGGGGCGTCGATGAAAGAAATGTATCTAATTGGCGTGCCTTTTTTTTCGGTTGTGAATTTGTCGCCGTCTTTTGAAATTATTATTTCTGCGTAACCTAATTTTATTGTGATTCCTCGTTTTAATTCTTCGGAGTGCGTGTCGGCGAATTTTCCTGTGAGCTTGCTAAGTAAAGTTGTCTTTCCGTGGTCGATGTGCCCGACAACGCCTACGTTTAATTCAGGTATTTCTTTTGTCATATAAGTTTTAGAAATAGTTTGTTAAAAAAGGTTTTGGTTAATATCTTTTTGTCCAAATTTCGAGTGTTGCTTCATAAAGTTGAACATATTCTGTGGGAGACCATTGAGTTGTGTCTTTGATTGTGATAACTTCTTTATCTACTTCAACCATTTGCAATAATTTAGAATGAGGTTCATATTGTCTCAATTTTTCTTGAGCGAATTGTATCCTATTTGCTGTAGCTTTATCAATTAAGTTTTGCATAGAACTTTAATTCATTTTCATTTTATAAAGATTATTGTGATTTAGTCATCAATGATGTAATCATTTATAGAACCGTAAACTTGTTGGAAGGCATCTCTTTCGGAGCCAGTTAAATCTTGTAAATCTACTCTTTCATAATTAGAGAAAATATCTTCTTTTGCTCGTTCTTCGGCGTAACGTTTCATGTTGATAACTTTTGTTGAGTCATTTTCCATTAAATATTTTTGAAAATCTTATTTAAAAAATTATGTGTCTTCAATTTAGAATTATTCTAATGTTTCAAATTTTTTTTTCATTGGTTCGTAAAAATTGTGTCCTAAACTTTGCCAAAAATAATGGGGGTTTTCTTCTCTTCTATCTCTTGGGGAATATCCTGCTAAAGCAAATGCTAATTCTGCGTGAGGAGAGGAAAATTTTGCAACAGGGGTTTGAGAATGTGATTCAAAATAATTTAAAAATTCTTTAATATCCCCAAATCCAACTTTTACTGCTATTTGATTCCAATATTCTCTTTTTGATGAAGACTCATCAATTTCAAGACGTTCTTGTTGTGGCATGAAAGAATGGAGAATTTATATTTTTTAAAGATGATTATTCTTGAGTGTTATCTTTTTTCATTCTTTCTTTGATTGTTTTTTCGAATCCTCGTTCGGTTGGTTCATAGTATTTTGTGTGCTTTAGTTCTTCCGGGAGATGTTCTTGTTCTACTTTTGCGTTTTCGAAATCGTGAGCGTATTGATATCCTTTTCCGTAGCCGAGGTTTTTCATTAGCGAAGTTGGTGTGTTTCGTAGGTGCATTGGGACTGAAAGGTTTCCGGTTTTTTTGATGTCTGCTTGGGATTTTAGCACTGCTTTGTAGACGGCGTTTGATTTTGGTGCGGTTGCTAAATATGTTGCGGTTTGGACTAATGCTGTGTTGCATTCTGGGTAGCCGATGAATTCGATTGCTTGTTTTGCCGAGACTGCGATTTGTAGGGCTTGGGGGTCAGCATTGCCGATATCTTCGGATGCGAATCGTATCATTCGTCGGATTATGTATTTTGGGTCTTCGCCACCTTCGACCATTCGCATTGTCCAGTAAACTGCACCTTGAGGGTCGGAGTCTCGCATTGATTTGTGTAACGCTGAAATTATGTTATGGTGTTCTTCTCCGTTTTTGTCATATCGTATGAATTTTTGTGCAGAGTTTGAAATTATTTCTTTTGTTATTTCGCTATCTTTTGAAAGTGAGATTGCGATTTCTAAAATGTTTAATGCGGAGCGGGCGTCGCCGTTTGCGATTTGAGATATTAGGTTTTTGTTTTCTTCAGAGATTATTATTTTGTTTTGGAATTCTTTTTTTATTGTTTGGTTTAAAATTTGTGTGAGGTGGTTTTCGGTTAGAGATGTTAGTGTGAAAACTCTTGAACGAGATAGAAGGGCGGAGATTATTTCGAACGATGGATTTTCGGTTGTTGCACCGATTAAAGTTAGTGTGCCGTTTTCGACGGATGGGAGCAAATAATCTTGTTGGGCTTTGTTAAATCTGTGGATTTCGTCGAGGAATAAAATTGTTTTTTTGTGGAATAGTTTTGCTCTTTGAATTGCTTTTTCGATGTCGGCTTTTCCAGCTTTGACCGCGGAGAGTTCGATAAATTCTGAATCAGTTATTTTAGAAATTAATCTTGCGATTGTTGTTTTTCCGCAACCGGGCGGGCCCCAAAGAATTATTGAAGATGCGAGTTCGCCTTTTTCTAAACTTAATCTTAGCGGTTTGTTTTCTCCGACTAAATGTTCTTGGCCGACAAATTCTTCGAGTGTTTCTGGTCGCATTCGATATGCTAAAGGTTTGTTCATAATTATTGGAAGAGGACTGATTATTTAAGAATTGTTGGTTTAATATTCTTCTTTCTCAGAAATAACTTCTTGGGGTTCTTCGTCAGGATTTGCTAATTGTTCTTCCATCTCTATTCGTTTTGTGGATTTCAGATGGTCCTCTTTTTCTTCCTCAATCATTGATTTTTTTTCTTTCATGAATATGATTATTCTGCTTTAGGTGTTTCAGCATGAGCGAAGATTTCCGAGATTTTTTTATCGCCTTCTTTTAAAACTTTCAAATTAACTTGAGTTATTGCTTCAGAGATTATGTTTCCTCTAACGGATTTTCTTAATCGTAATCCTTTCGGTCGGTTTTTTGATCTTACTTTTTTTCCTTCTCGTTTTGGTCTTTTTTTCATTCCTTTTCCATAAGTCAATAATGTTTTTTTTAATTGGAATCCTTCAATTTTTTCGAGCATTGGGAAACCTGCTTTGTCGCTTCCGCCTGTGATTTCAAATTCGTAGCCTGCTAAATCTGGCGACACTTCTTGTCCCAATATTTTGTCGTGGATTTTTTTTTCTAAAAGAGCAGGAGCCTCGGCTTCGAGTTTGTAGGTTTTTCCTTCTTTTGTTCCTAAGTTTATCTTGAAAGTCATGTTATTTAATTGAGATTTTGGTTTATAAAGTTTCACATTCCCCAATCTGCTTTCTCTTGACGCTTGATTTCGGCGATTTCTTGGAGAATTTTGATTTCTGATCCGCTTAATAAATCTTTATTCTTTTTGAATGTTCGAAATTGGGATTCTCCTAAATCGGTGTAGAGGAATTTTTTATCTTTGAGTTGTCTTTCGTAATTTATGTTTGGAATTGAGAGCGCGACTTCTTGACCTTCGCTTGCTTCTTGGACTGATTTGTTTTCGTGTTGGATGTTTTTTGTTTTGCCGATTTTTTCGCCTTTTTCATCTATTAAACTTAATCCTGAAATTAATTTTCCGCCTTCAACTTTAACTCCGAATATTGCGGGCTTGGTGTTTCTGAAAACATATTGGTGTAGGATTTCCAATTTGCAAATTGTTGCCAAGGCCATTAATCTTTTCTTTTCTATTTCTTTGTTCTTTTTTTGTCGGAATTCAACTAAGTTTTCAATTAATTTATACACAACGTCGTCGGTGATTATTTTTATTTTGCTTTTTATTTCTTTTGCTTCTTCATCGACTTCGACATTGAAACCCACGATGATTGCGTCGAGTTCATTTATTTCCAAGTTTGCTTTTGCGGAAATTAAATCTGTTTTACTTATTTTTCCGATTCCGGCTTTTACGACGGGAATATTACTTTGTGCTAATAAAACTAAGAGCGCTTCTAAACTTCCTAACGAGTCGGCTTTCGCGATGATTCCTTGTTTTTGCGTTTTGATGCTCTCGCCAATTTCTTTTTTGAATTTTTCTCTTAGTTCTTTTTTATTATTTTTGTATAATTCGAAAGGCATTCCGGGTAAAATCTCCGCTTTTTCTACTAATTGCATTCTTATTCCTGTTGAGGCTTTTACTTTATCGACAACTTTAAATTTAGAACATAAAGGTTGAATTTCTTCGAGGATTCTTATTTTTGAAATTATTGGTTCACCGTCGAAGGAGGCGACTGCGATTTCGTCTTTTTTAGAAAGTTCGCCGTCGTAAAGAATTGATTCGATGTAGTTGTTTGTTTTTTCTTTTTTGATTTCGAGCATTACTCCTTTGGGTTCTTTTCCGAGTTCTAATTTTTTTTCTAAATATTTTTGGCTGAGTCCGCAGAGCATCATTATTAATTCTGGGATTCCTTCTTTTGTTCTCGCCGAGGTTGGGACTAATGCTATTTTTTGTGTGAAATCTTCGATTTTGTAATATAAGTCAGACTCGAATCCGTAGCTGTTGAGCGAGCCGATTAGTGTCATGTATCTTTCATCGAAAGTCATTTTTACATTTTGTGGTTGGGCGTCGATGTTTTCTTTTATTGTGTCAGCTCTTTTTTTCCAACCCGAAACATTGTCTATTTTATTTAGTGCGATTATGAAAGGAGTTTTGTTGTGTTTTAGAATTTGGATTACTTCGGCGGTTTGGGGTTTTATTCCTTCATTGATATCGATTACTAAAACTGCTAAGTCGGCTAAGCTTCCGCCTCGTTTTCTTAAATTTGTGAACGCTGCGTGGCCGGGAGTGTCGATGAAAAGGAATCCGGGGATGTTTAGTTTTATTCCTGATTTTTCAATTAATGGACATGATTTTTTTAGTTGTTCGACTGGGTAAGACGTGAAAGAAATTTTTTGAGTGATTCCGCCGGCTTCACCTTCTTGCACACAGGTGTTTCGGAGACAATCTAAGATTGAGGTTTTTCCGTGGTCGACATGACCGCATACGGTTACTATTGGTTGTCTGGTTGTCATTATTATACAAGAAGGGATTTATTTTTAAAGGTTGGGTTGTTCTATATTTTATGAATTATACAATTGAAGATTTAAATGAGAAATATGATTTGGAGTTGGATAAAGTTGTGGAAGAAATAAAAAAGTCGAAGGCGAAGTTGGTTTTGTTGCAGTTTCCTGATGGCTTGAAAGTTTATGCGACTGCAGTTATTGATTATCTTGAGGAGAAGACTTCTTCGGAGTTTTTGATTTGGATGGGAAGTTGTTTTGGTGCTTGTGATACTCCTGTTCTTGGAAAAGATTTAGAGAAGAAGATTGATTTAGTTATTCAGTTTGGACATAATGAGTTGATGCCTAAATATTTTTAATAAGAATATTTACTTTGGAAAAAACTATAGATTAGATAAACAATTATAAATTCTATTATGAATAGAAAAATATTTCCTATAATTAAAATATTTGAAAAGTTATGAATCTCTAAAAAACTTTTGAATATTGTTGGAAATTTATCTCCAGTAAAAAATATTGTTATCCAGAGAATGATTGGAATAAATATGCTTGCTATTATCTTGTTCTTTTTTGGTTTGAGATTCATGTTTTATTTAAGAGTTATATATATTTAAATGTAATTATAACCAACCAGCCAACAAACTAATTCCTACTAAAAATAATAATATTCCTGCGACGAGGTGGAGTCGTTTTATGTTTCGGTTTTTCCAACCTTCGACATCTTCGATTTTTGCGAGCCCGTAATAAATTAGTAAAGTTATTATTAACATTGGTAGCACGAACACGAAGTTGTAATAAATTAGCCACGGCATTGCGCCGATTATTCCGAGTTCGGCGAGAAGTCCTGATGCGATTATGTAAGGTCCGATTGTGCAAGGAAGAAGGAAAAGTGTGACGAGGAAACCGATTATGAAAGCTCCGAGAGGGGTTGTCATTTTGTCAATTATTAATTTTACTCTTGGTCGCATTGTGAGAGGCATTTCGGTTGCGATGCTTCCGGGTTTATAATAAAAATAATCTTTGATGTTTAATGCTCCAATAAACATTGCAAAAATTGCGAGCCCATCGTAAATTAGTATTGAGTTGTTTCTTAGGAATTCGGCGAAGGTTCTGAAAAATTGAATCATAATTGTTCCATAAAATAAATATCCGATAAATACCGACGATATGAATGCCAAACCTGCGTAGAGAACTTTTCTTTTCTTTTCAGGATTTTGAATCATTATCGCGACAAGAACCATTATTAAAACTGCGATTGCACAAGGGTTTACAGAATCTGCTAATGCGAGCCAAGTTATTTTTGTTAGGTTTAGTATGTCTGCCATTTTTTATTACTCGCCTTTGGCGAGGATTGATGAATTTTCTCTTGCTTCGCTGAGAGAAAATTTTGGAAATTTAATTAATGTGGAAATGATTTCAAATTTATTAGTGAAGTTATTGTTTTTCATTTTTTATTAATATGAAGTTGTTCTTGTAAAGTGATATGTTTTTTCTGAATAAGGTATTTTAGTTGCTTCTAACCATAGATAGTCATTAATATAAATTGATAAAATGTTCGGAAATTTATTTTTTAAAATATTTTTCATTTTTTCTACTGCAATGATTGTGTTTGCTCTTAATTCAACTTCCATCTCCTCTCCTTCTGGAATTAGAATCTTATTTGTTACTTTATCTTCTAATTCCTTAGAATATTTAAATATCTCTACTTTGTTTAAGAATTGGGGGATTTTATAATCTGCGCATGCTGTCAGATTTATTATATTTTTAAGATTTCCATAATCTTTTCCTTTAAACATCTGAAAAATATCTGAAATTAATAATTGTGTTCTTTTGTAAAAATATATTTTTTTATTTTTATATGTCCTTGTGTCTTGAAATGAAGGAAAATATTTAATTAATAATTCCAAAAATTTCATAGCATCTTTTTCTGACCTTTCAATGAGGTTTTCAATATTCGATTCAAATTCTTCTATTATTATTTTTCCAACTTCATTAAGAATTTTTGTTCTTGTCTTAAGTAAAGGTATTTCAACATTTCCTTCTAAGATTTTTTCTAATTCTTTTTCAGTTATTTTTGATAAGTAATCAGGGTTTAAGATTGGAATCCCTTTTTCAAATGCTTTTCCAAGCGAGGCGATCATTCCAAAAGAAGCCGTTGTTATTTGTTTTCCTTTGTATTCAATTGTCCATTTAGGATTTCCCCAATAAGAAAAACTTAAAGAGTTAAACACAAATAAAAACATTAATTGTTCTTTTTTTGATAATTCGGAAATATTAAATGGGGCAACATCCCACCAATGTTTTATATTTTTTTTATTAAATTTTTTACAAAACTCAATTAATTTTTTTTCATCGATTTTTACATTTTTTGAATTTTCTACAACAAATTCACATGATTTAATAATTTTATTTTCCATTTATTTCAACATCCAGTTAGTTCTTGAAGTTTTTTAATTGATTGAACTCCTTTGTAATATTCTCCTTTTATTTTCCATGTGGGTGTTCCAGAGATGTTTTCACATTTTTCTTTTTCGAACCAACAATCTATAATTTCTAAGTATTTTAAATTCTTCCCAAACATGTCTTCTTGAGTTTTACAATGTGAGCATCCGAGTTGAACATAAAGAACTGAATTTTCGCCGATGCATTTTACAATTTCTTCGGGTGTTTCGGGATGATTTTTACTTAGGACAAAATAAGACAATAGAATTATTCCGAGAAGAATTATTAGAGTTACGTATCTTTTTTTCATGTTTAAGATAATTAAAAATAAGTTATAAATGTTTTGGGGTAACTGGTTACTGGATTATCTTGTAAAAATTTCTATGAGTTTGTTTTGAATCTCTTTTATTTTTTCAGGTTTTATTCTTCCTGCCTTGTAAGAAATTCTTGATTTATCCGCAGTGAATACAAGCGAGGCTGTAATGAAACTATTTGAATTTAAAGAGCCTGAGGAAAAATCTTCTTTTTTTAAATTTACTAAGTCTCCGTCATCTCTTTGATTTGTCGTTATTTGTGCAAGAATTATATTTTGTCCTTTGAGATTTGCTATGACAACGGCGGGTCTTTTCTTTGCTCCTGAAAAATCTGTATAAGGAAAAGGTAAAACGACGACATCTCCTTTCACAAATCTTTCCATGCTTCCTCGTCTTCTTTTGATAACCAATTTTTGGAGAGAGCTTCTTCACTCGCTAACATACAAAATAAGGCATCATTTAATTTTTCATTTTTTATAGGTTTTAATTCAACTCTATCAGAATAAACAACAATACTTATTTTTGCACCTTCTTTGAAACCAATTAAATTTCTCGCAATGTTCGGAATACAAATTTGTCCTTTACTTGTCAAAGTCACAGTTCTTATTTCTTTTATTTCTTCTGGCATTTTTCTTAATAGTAAGAAATGTAAGAAGATTATAAATGTTTGGATTTAGAATTAATAATCAGGTAAACTTTCTTGAGATTTCGGAGTTGCTTTTTTTGTGGTTGCTTTTGGTGTGGCATCTTCTCCGCCTTCTGCAATTAAATCTTTTTGATTAATTGAATTAATCATTTCTTTAAATTTTGGAAAATCTGCAGCGGAAATTCTTAATCCTTTTTTTGTTGGTCCAGTGTATTTCTCGCCTGTTACGAATTCTCTTATGTCAACACCCACTTTTCCGTTGTATTCTTTAATTCCGATAATAATTTCAGTAAGCGAACCTTGATATTCCCCTTTGTTTATTTTTCCTATTTCTTTATCCATATTTTGTTTAAGAAAATTTGTTTTATAAAGTTTTAGATTAATTCAGCCTTAATTATCTTAACTTCTTGTAAAGGTCTGTCTTGAGAATTTGTATCGACTTGTGCGATTTTGTCGACGATGTCCATTCCTTCTACAACTTTTCCGAATGCTGGGTGTTTTGTGTCTAAGAAATTATTGTCGACTAAGTTTATGAAGAATTGTGAACCGCCAGTGTTTGGTCCTGCGTTTGCCATTGATATTGTTCCTCGGCTGTTTTTGTTTCCTCCGGTATGTGTGAATTCGTCTTTAATGTTATATCCTGGTCCTCCCATTCCTGTGCCTTTGGGGTCTCCGCCTTGAATCATAAATCCTTCAATTACTCGGTGGAAAATTACTCCGTCGTAGAATCCTTGTTTTACTAATTTCTCGAAGTTGCCAGAAGTTATTGGCATGTCAGAATATAAATTAATTACGATGTCGCCTTGGTTTGTTGTTAATTTTACTTTTGTCATTTTTTCATCGCCGATTACATTTCCGGTTAAAGTATATTTTCCCGCAACTGCTATTACTAAAACAAGTGCTATTAAAAATATTATGGTTTTTGTTTTCATCCTCAATCTTTTATTTCAATCTTAATATTAACGTTCTTGGGAATTTGAAGTTTCATGATTTGGTGAAGAACTTTTTCGTTTGCTGGAAGGTCGATTAATCTTTTGTGAATTCGCATTTCGAATCTGTCGAAAGTTGCTGTTCCGTCACCGCATGGCGATTTTCTTGTTGTGACTTTTAGTTTTTGAGTTGGAAGTGGAACTGGTCCGCTTATCATCGTTCCGGCTCGCTTTGCTAAATCTGCAATCATCGCGCAAATTTTGTTTAGCATTTCGATGTCTGTGCTGTTTAGTTTTATTCTTACTTTAGGCATAATAGAATTATTTAATTTTGGTTTAAAAATGCTTTGGTTATTTTTGTTTAATCACATATGTGATAGTTCTGTGGATTGTGTCATAATTTGTTTCAAAATTTGTTTCGGGGTTTAACTTTTGAGACTCTTCAAAAGCTAAAAGAGCCAGTTTTGGATTCGCTGTTCTAAAATCTCCGCTTAAATTTATCTGATAATCTACGCCCAAAATTAATTTAGATTTTCTTTTCATAATTATTTTAAGCTTTTTTTCTTTAAAAAGATTTTTATACTGATTTGCTTTATTATTAAAAAGAGATGGAACAGGTTTTTATTCAACTGGCTTTGATACTTTCGGTGGCGTTTGTCGTGTCATATATAGCTCGGGCTTTTCGGCAACCGATTATTATTGGGTATATTATTGCAGGAATGATTATTAGTCCGTTTATTATTCAGGCCGGAATTTCGCAGGAAATTATTTATTTGTTTTCGCAGTTCGGGATTGCGTTTCTTTTGTTCATCGTTGGTTTGCATTTGAATCCTAAAATTATTAAAGAAATCGGGATTTCGTCGTTGGTGGTTGGGCTTTCTCAAATTATTTTGACTTTTGGTTTTGGGTTTTTGATTTCGTTTTATTTGTTAGGTTTTGGCGGAGTTGCGTCGGCGTATGGGGGTATTGCTTTGGCTTTTAGTAGTACGATTATTATTATGAAATTGCTTTCGGATAAACGGCAATTGGATTCGCTTTACGGAAAACTTTCGATTGGTATTTTGATTATTCAAGACTTGGTTGCCGTCGCTGTTTTGATGTTTATTTCTTCGATGTCAAATGGAACGAGTTTTAGTTCTTTTGCGGTTAGAGGTTTGTTGAGCGGAACTGGTTTGATTCTTATTTTATTTTTTATTGGTTATTTTGCTTTGCCGAGAATTACAAAAAATATTGCGAAGTCTCAGGAATTACTTTTCTTATTTTCAATTTGTTGGTGTTTTGTTATCGCTGCTTTGTTTAGTTATTTAGGATTTTCAATTGAGATTGGGGCTTTGATTGCGGGGGTTGTTTTGTCGATTTCGCCTTACAGCACTGAGATAAGTTCGAAGGTTCGATCGTTGAGGGATTTCTTCCTGATAATTTTCTTTATTATTTTAGGTTTGAATATTCAGGTTTCGAATATAACTTCGATTATTCCCGAGGCGATTATTCTTTCGGTTTTTGTTTTACTTTTCAAACCGATTATTTTAATGACGCTCTTGGCTTTTTTTGGTTATACGAAGAGAACTAATTTTTTGACTGGAACAACTTTGGCACAGATTTCAGAATTTTCTTTAATTGTTTTGGCGTTGGGTGTGACGATGGGACATATTGGGGATAACATTTTGTCGATTTTAATTTTGACCGGAGTTATTACAATGACGCTTTCGACTTATATGATAATTTTTTCAAATAAGTTTTATTCTGTGATGGAGAAATTTATTTTTATGTTTGAGAGAAAGAGAACTAAAAAATTGCGGAGAGAAAAAATTAAGTATAGCGCGATTTTGTTTGGGTATAATAGAATTGGGTTTGGAATTTTGAAATCTTTGAAGATGATAAAGAAAAAATATTTGGTTGTTGATTTTAATCCTGATACGATTGAGACTTTGACAAAGTTTAGAATTCCGTGTTTGTATGGGGACGCTTTTGATTCGGAGTTTTTAGAGGAGCTTGAGTTGGATAAAATTGAGTTGGCGGTTTCGACTATTCCGGATTTTGAGACGAACTTGCTTTTGATTGAGGAAATTAGAAATGTTAATCCTGACGCGATTGTGATTGTTCGGGCGCATCAAATTAATGAGGCGTTGGATTTGTATAAGAAAGGAGCGAGTTATGTTTTGACTCCGCATTTTTTGGGGGGAGAATATGTTTCAAAAATGATTAAAGAATTGAAATTGAAAGATGAAAAATATGCTGATGAGAGAGAGAAACATATTAAAGATTTGAATGAGATTTTGAAAAATGGTCACGAGCATCCAGATGTTGAGCGGAATTGAGTCTTTTAAACATTATGAGGATTTAAAGCTACTTTCGTGATGGGAAAATGTTTTTAAGAAGTGAAATCTTGTATTATTTATGAAGAATTTGTTTGTGTCGGATGTGATGACGCGGGAGCCGGTGACGATTAAGCCGACTGCGAATCTGCTTGATTGCGCGAAGTTGATGGTTAAGCGGAAAGTTGGAAGTTTGCTTTTGGTTAAGGAAAAGAAGTTGGTGGGTTTTATTTCTCAGAAAGATATTCTTTGGGCGTTGGTAAAAAAGTCGCGCATTGATTTGTCAAAGATTAAAGCGATTGATATTTCGGCGAAGAAGATTGCGACTATTCGGCCTTTTGCGACGGTGGAGGATGCTATAACGAAAATGAAGCGTGTTAAGTTTGACCGGTTGCCAGTGATTAAGAAAGGCGAGTTGGTTGGAGTTGTTACGAGAAAAGATATTTTGAGTTTTAATCCAGAATTTTATCCGGAGTTGGACGAGTTCGAGAGAATAAGAGAAGAGACAGAAAAATTGAACAGGATGAAAAACGCTAAGATGAGAAGTTTGGTTGAAGAAGGAATTTGCGAGGAGTGCGGTTCGAGGAGTTCGCTTTACCGATTTAACGGGCTTTTGGTTTGTAATTCTTGTATGGATAGTTTGTAGTTAAATATTTAAATAGAATTTCTTTTTTATAATAAAGAAGATGGCTGAAAAAGACACAATTTATTCGAGCACGATAAAATACAACGGAGTATTTAATTTTCGAGATTTCTATAGTTTTTGTCATGATTGGTTAATTGAAGAAACAGCGATGGATTTTATTACGGAAGAGGAATATTCTGAAAAAATTAAAGGACCCGAAAAAGAGATTAAAGTTGTGTGGGCTGCGTCTAAAAAATTGACTGATTATTTTAAATTTGATTTTAAATTGGAGATGACTATTCGTGGATTGAAAGATGTTGAAATAAATCAAGATGGAAAGAAGATAAAGACGAACAATGGTGATGTTAAGCTTAAGGCAAAGGGAGTTTTAGTTAGAGATTATGCTGGGAAATTTGAGAAGACCGGGTTTTTGAAATTTATTCGAGCTATTTATGAGAAGTGGATTATAACTTCAAGGATTGACCAGTTGGAGGGAAAAGTTGCGGGAGATTCGGATGAGTTTCTTGCGCAGGCTAAGGCTTATTTGGATTTGGAAGGAAGAAAGTAATTTTCTAATACCGAAATCCTTATATAGAATTTAATTGTGTGTTTCTTATGAAAAAATTATTATGTTTGCTTTTGGTGTTGATTGTCGTGCCGAGCGTTTTGGCAATGGATTTGACTGTCACAAAAAAAAGTTCTAATGAAGTTATCCTCGGTGGAATTGAAAAACCAGCGGTTTTTGAATTGGAGTTTGAGAACAACGGCGCGTCGGGAGATTTTACTTTTTATAATCTTGTTGGATTTTCAATAAGTCCCGAAAAAATTCATCTTGATAATGGTGAGAAAAAAACAGTTAATTTGGAAATTTTTCCTTACGGCGATTTTAAGATAAGAGGATTTTATAATTTTAAATATTACATAAAAAATTCTAACTCTGAGATTGAAGAAGCTTTAATGATGAAAGTTATTGATTTGAAGGACGCGTTTGAAGTTGGCTCGAATGTTATTGACCCAGATTCAAGCACCATCGATGTTTATGTTTTTAATAAAGAAAATTTTAATTTTGATGATTTAGAAGTTAAACTTAGTTCGAATTTTTTTGAGATTGAAAAGGATTTTTCTTTGGGGCCTTACGAGAAGAAAGTTTTTTCTGTTGATATTGATAAAGAAGATGTTAAGAAATTGACTGCAGGTTATTACACTATTGATTCGGAAATTACTTTTGAGGAGAAGGTTGCGAAAGTTAGCGGGTTGATTAAATTTGCGGAGAAAGATGTTTTGACAACTACTGATAAAAATTTTGGATTTATTATTAATACTGTTACAATAAGAAATGAGAATGAGGGGAATGTGCCTGCTGTTGCGGAATTCAGCGTCGAGAAAAATATTATTTCGCGATTGTTTACTTCATTTAATGTTGAACCTAATCTTGTTGAACGAAAAGGTTTTGGAGTGAAATATACTTGGGATAAGGAATTGAAACCGGGGGAAATTTTGGAAGTTGTTGCGAAAACTAATTGGACAATTCCGTTTATTATGATTGCTTTGATTATTATTATTTTTGTTTATGCGAAGAAGTCTGCTCGAGGGGATTTGATTTTGAGGAAAAAAGTTCAGTTTGTTCGAGCGAAGGGCGGGGAGTTTGCGTTGAAGGTTTCTATTTTTGTTCAGGCGAATCAATATGTTGAGAATGTTCATTTGATTGATAGGTTGCCTCCGTTGGTTAAAGTTCACGAGCGTTTTGGGGCTTATTCTCCGTCGAGAATTGATGAAAAGTTGAAAAGAATTGAATGGAATTTTGACAGATTGGAGAACGGGGAAGTGCGAAGTGTTTCGTATGTTGTTTATTCTAAAGTCGGGGTTTTGGGAAGATTTGCTTTGCCTTGTGCTACTGCAATTTTCGAGACCGCTGGCAAAATAAAAGAAGTTGTTTCTAATCGTACATTCTTTGTTGCAGAACAGAGAAGAGGCGATGAAAATGATTGATTATAAAACTAAATATATTCTTTATGATTTTGATGGGGTTCTTGCAGATAGTTTGTCTGCACATATAAAATTTTTAAAATTTATGAATGTTGGACTTGAGTTGAAGTTGGAACTTCCAGATGTGAATGATATTGAAGCATGTAGGAAAATTGTTAAATCTCCAATGGAAGAATTTATTCGAGGAGCAGGGTTTCCGGATTATTTAGTAAATTGGATAGATTGGAGATATAAGAAAATATTTAGTGAGGGTGGGGAATTTGAGTTTGGTCTTTTTGAGGGTGTCAGCGAGGGTGTTAAGGAATTAAGAGAGATGGGATTTATTCAGGGAATTGTTTCTTCAAATTATAAAGAAAATATTAGTCATGAACTTGCTAAAAATGATATTGCACATTATTTTGATTGGAGGTTTGGTAGAGAAGAGTTGGAGAGAGGTAGTAAGTTTTTGACTTTGTTAAAACTTAAAAATAGTTTTGAGGGCGGTTTTTGTTATGTGGGAGATATGGAAGGAGATTATGTGGCGGCGAAAAAAGCGGGCATGACTTTTATTGGGACTTCTTATGGTTGGGGATTTGATGAATCTGAAAAGAGATTTCCTGTCGCAAGAAATCCAGAGCATCTTAAGGAATTAATTATGTTTTTGGATTAATAAGAACTTTTAAAAATCCTTTATTATTCATTATTTCATCCTTTCGTAGTTCAGCGGTTAGAACGCTTGGCTGTAGAGATTATCTAAGGTGGAGAGTCGATTTCGACATTCTATGAAACCCCAAAAGCCAATTCTTGGTCACAGAACCCGAGAAATCCCCAGTTCGAATCTGGGCGAAGGGATCTAAGGGGTTGCAAAACCCCTTTTTATTTTTTTATTTTTCTTGCTTCGATTTTAATTACCCATAAGCTTTGTAATAGAATGAAAGGAAAAAAATCATTATCTGAGATAAAGAAACATTTAGGAACACATAAAGTAAAGAAAAGAGTTGTTAAGAAGAAGGTAGCAAAAAAGAAAACTATCAAGAAGAAAGTTCAAAAAAATAATATTTTTAAAATTAGTGATAATTTTTTGGGATGAATTAAAAAATTTCTTGAGTGTTGATTTGTGAGAAAATATTTTATTATTAATCATTCTCTCTCAAACCCTCAAACATCGTCGACGATTATTATAGAAATATTTAAAAAGAGAAAAAATCTAATAGAATTAAATTAAAAAGAGGACATCTAAACAAAAAATGGGTGAGGAATTGGATATTCCGGAAGGAGATAATGAATTCTTCGAGGATGACGTTGATTCATTAGATCTCGATTAAAGATAGTTATTTTTATTTTATTTTTATTCTATCTTTAGAATTATTTTATTGTTTTCTTTATCTAATTCTTCGGAAGGATTTTCAATTTCATATTTTATTTCTTTTATGTTTTCGTTTGGCATTTGTAAATTATTAATTGTTATTGATGTTCCGTAGCTTATCGGGAGCGCGTTTGTTTCAAATCCTTTTATGAATTTGTCCTCGGCGTAAATTGCTAATCTGCTTTTTTGTGCGTCGGCAAGACCTTCATTTTTTATTTGAATTACAGTGTTTAGGTATCGCTTGTTCATTTCTGCGGTTACGTTTCCGAAAATTAAATCTGGTTGGCTCGGGATTGAATATAATTCGTTAATTAATTGCGGGATGTCGTCGCCGATGGTTTGGGAACATTTGCTTATGCTGTACATTATATTGTTTTTGTTTTCTGAATGAGTGAAGCCCAGCACGTGTAATAATTCGTGGATTGCGATATTTGGTCGCTCGCATTTGGAATCTCTTATTAGAAGTATCTTACCGTTGAAAATAACATACATTTTTCCGATGTTCGAGACATTTGTGGGCCCGCCTTCACCCCCCACGAACAAACCTTCTTCCATTTTCGTTTCCCCATCGCAGTCTATCTTTATTTGCTCCCCACTTTCAACAGGATTAAATTTTAAAATTGTTTCATTTTCCATAATCTTGAAAGCATCGAGCATGTCTGTTTGTTTTTGTAAAGGGCAATCATAAATTTTGTAGGTGATGTTTGGGGTTGGAAATCTTAGACTCATATTTTTTTGCATCATGTTTTCTGTAAAATTTCCGAGGGTGAAATTTGAATTGCCTTCAAGAACTTTGAACTTTAAAATTCCTTCAACTGCATCAAGGTCGAAATTATCTGCGGGAATAATTAAATAAAGAATGAGTGTTGAACACACAAATAGTGCAAATAAACTTCCGAAGATTAATTTGTAGTTCATAGAATTAAATATTTTTTATCTATATAAATGTTAATACTTTTCATTTCTTAATTTCATTAACTCTCTCTCTTTCTCGATAATTTCTTGTTTTAACTTTGTTTCTCTATCTTTTCCTTTCAAGCTACTTATTTCTTCTTGTATTTTTTTTAACTTTTCTTCAGCTTCTTTAAGGCTTTGGCTTTTTTCTTCAATTGCTTCATCTTTGTTCTTTCTTTCTTCTGCTTGTTCAGCTCTTAATTCACTTAATTTTTTTATTTTTATTTCTTTATTAAAATATTCTTCTTTTTTCGGTTTGTTTTTTAATTTTAATCCGAATACAATCATTCCTCCTAGAACAATTATTCCCAAAACATAATAAAGAGTATTTTTTACAAATATTTTTTCTGTTATTTTTTCAATTGCTTTTCCAGTTATAGCTAGGATTCCTTCGCCTTCTTCAGTTGTTTCTTCAATAACTTCTTCGGTAGAATTTGTTTCGGTTATGTTTTCAATTGTTTCGTTAGAAGTTTCAGGTTGAGCTGGGAACATCCAAGCTGGTTTTACTACGGGTTCCATTCCATCTGGCATGAGTTCAAAGAAAAGGTCTTCTCCTGCTTCATAATTTTCATCATATTGTTTCTTAATGACTGTTTCTCCTTCATTTTTAATAAATATTTTTAAATTAAAATTTTTTTCAATATCTAAAGTAAAATTTATTTCTCCCCATCGGTTTGAAAAGTTTTTTGCTCTTCCTAAAAGTTCTGCATTTGGATTGCTTGGGTCAAAAGCGATTACTTGTACTTCGTGATGTGGGACAGTTAATATTGCGATTGTTGTTTTTTCTGCACTAATTACTGGAAGTAAAACCAAAACTAACATCAGTGCTAATACAAAATACCTCTTTTTCATGAATTAGTTAATTTTGTTTGCTTTATAAATATTTTTATTTTAAGAAAGTTATGTTCGGAAAAGAAATTATTGAACTATTTTGTAACATTCGCAGAAACATCTTCCCGCAGATTCTGTTTTGAAATCTCCGAATCCGTCGTATCCTTTCTTATCACAATCTAATTCACAAACTTCTTTACAATTTGTGTTTGTAGAATATACTAATTGATTGAAGTACACTCGTCCCTCTTTCATTGTTTCGGGGATTTTATTTTTTATTATAACATACGATGTTATCACCGCGATTAAACTTATTGCGAGGACGATTGTCCCGATGATCACCGAGAATTTTTGGTCTTTGTTCATGAATTATTAAATTGGTTATATTATTTAAATGTTTGGAATAGTAAGTTTTAAAAATCCGTTTGTATGTTTTTAATTACGCCTACGTGGTCTAACGGCTATGACACTTGCCTGTCGCGCAGGTAACCCGGGTTCAACTCCCGGCGTGGGCGTTTGACTTTTTTTTCTCATTTTGTGAAGGTGTTAAATCTTTTATAAAGATATTTAAACTATTTTTGATTTGAGACCATATGAAATCTAAACAACCGATAATTGCCGTTGCGCAGATAAAATATTTTGATGAAAACAAAACGCATAATCTTGATAAAATTAAAAGATACATCAAACTGGCTAAAAAAAGGCACGCGGATATTGTTTGTTTTCCGGAGTCAACAATTCATAAATACAAAGTTTTGACTTTTGATCATAAATCTATAAAAGAAATTCAAGAAGAATGTAAGAAGAATTCTATCTGGTGTATAATAAATGAGGATATAAAAATTAAGAACAAAAAATATAATATGGCTATTTTGATAAATCGGGAGGGAAAAATTGCTGGAAAGTATAAAAAAATTAATTTATATGGGGATAAGGTTTTTGCCGGAAAAGAGGTTTATGTTTTTGAGACTGATTTTGCGAAGATAGGAATTTTGATATGTTGGGATATAGCTTTCCCGGAACTTTTTAAAAAGTTAAAGCAAAAGGGGGCCGAGATTGTTTTTTGTCCTTCTCAATGGTGGTATTATCCCGATACACACGATAAGAACCATATGAAAAGAGAAACTAAAATTCTTGAGTCAATTATAAGAACAAGAGCTTATGAAAATGTTAATTTTGTTGCCCTGTGTAATCCTGTGATGGATTCAGAATATCAAGTTTCATATTCTGCAATTGCTTCTCCAACAAGAATATTAAAAGAAATTGTTAAAAAAGAAGGGCTCATAGTATCTAAAATCAATCTTAGTCGGATTAAAAAATTAGAAAAAATAAATAAATATTAATTTTTCTTTCTTGCAAGTTTAACTAAAAGGTCAACAAGTTCATTTACCATTTTTCTTCTTTCGCATTCAAAAAAATCAAAGGCAGGGGTGGAGTTTACTTCGAGTGCAATCCATTTGTCGTCTTTTTTTAAAAAATCAATACCACAAACATTAATTTTTACAAATTTTGTTATCTTATTTATTATTTTTTTAAGTTCTTCGTCTACGGGAAATCTTTTTATTTTTTTTGCATAAACTCCTGTTGATTTCCAACCATTGTTATTTTTTATCGCTGTCTGAACTATTTTATCTCCAAATATTGTTACTCTATAACTTGGTGAGGGAATATATTCTTGTGCAATTATTGGCAGTTTTTCGCTTCCCTTTTCCCATAATTTTTTCATTATTTTTCCAGCTTCTTCCAGGTTATCTGCTTTTTCTACAAACTGACCCATTGTTCCTGAAACTCTTTTTAAAATTACAGGCCAGTGATTGAATTCTTTTAAACTTTTTTTTGAAAGAGAGATATTTTCTGATAATAAAATAGATTGAGGGGTGGCAATTTTATGTGCCAAGCATTTTAAGAAAAAAATCCATTTATCTTCGCTGTAATAATATGTGCTTGAGGGATCAATAATTTTTTTCCCAAATTCTTCTATTGTTTTTTCCGTTTCTATTGCAAAGTCTTCTGCGCTTGAATTATATAATATGTCGCAGGATTTTATTTTTTCTTTTAATATTTTTTCATCAGACCATTCTGTGGTGCTTATTAAGACCGGTTCGATGTTTTTCTTTTTCGCAATATTTTTAAAAAGAATCTCGTCAGCCCCTAATTCTTTTCCATTATAGATATATCCGATCACCAACTTTTTCATTCTATTCTTTGTATTCTTAGTTATATAAATATTCTTAAGGAGATGAAAAGATTAATTTTTCTGTGTTCGTTTATAAAAATCAAGGATTATTTTTCTTCTGACTTGATTTGCCACATTCGATTTTTAGGACGCATCCGTTGCAAATTCCAGAATTTTCGGACCATTCTTTTGTTCCAAAACAAGATTTTTTCGTTGGTTCAAGTATTTTAGATTTAACCATATAAAACACTCTCAATCTGGCTTTAAATAACCTTATATTAGTGATTAATTCTATAAACCTGGTTTCTTTGTTTGATTTGTGGAAAAGAAATGGTGCGTTTATATTCTTGAATGTGGTGATGGTTCGTTTTATACCGGGGTGACGAATGACGTCGATAAACGGATGAATGCGCATGCAGATGGCAAGGGAAGTAAGTGCGTTCGTTGGAAGGGTTTTGGAAAATTGTTGAAGGTTAAAGAATGTGTTGATAAATCTGATGCGTGTAAGTGCGAGTGTGTGATAAAAAAATTGCCGAGAAATGAAAAATTAGGTTGGTTTGATTAGATTTTTTTAGGTTGGTTCTTTTTGTTTGTTGCTTCGTTTAAAACTTTGTCTGCTTCTCTTCTTTTCTTTTGAACTTCTTTTTGTTCTTTGCTCATTGGTTTTTTACCGACAATTCTACGTTTTAAAACTGATCGTTGTTTATTCTTTTTAACTCGTTTTTTTCTTGGCATAACAATTTTAGAAAATTTGAGTATATATAGTTTTTGTTGGGGAATAATTAGAAATAAAATTAAGTAAAAGAATTTTTTAAAAAATTAATAAAATTTACATTACGAGGTATTTCATTAATTCGTATACGAGGAATGCTGGCCATACTAAGGATTTTAGTACTCCTACAACTCCTGCCCAAAAACTCGTCGCTGTCGAGATGAAGTAGATTGCTGATCCTAAGAATCCCAATCCGTATCCGCATCCTCCGCACGAGCCGTTTCCCATTTTGCAAACGTTTTGTTTCTTTACGCTCGCTCTTTTTTTGGTCACCTTTTTCTTTGCTGTTTTCTTTGGCATGTTTTAGTAAAGAAAAAGGAGTTAATAAGTTTTTTGGAAAATGATGTTTGATGGGTAACAATTTTTATAAAGTAGTTTTAAATAATGGATTAATGGTTGAGAGAAAATTTTGTGGTTGGCAGGATAAGTTAGAAGACGATGGAGAGGGAGAGTTTTCTTGTCTCGCCGATCTTGAAAGTGGGAGAATTTTTTCTTGTAAATATAATGTTAGTGAAATACGAGTTGTTGGTATTCCAAATAGTGAACGAAAAAAGTTAGCATTTGTCCCGTCTGAAGAACAAAAATATGTGTGTAATGATTTTAAGGCTGAACCTTGGGTTTATGGTGAGAAGGGGTTGAGTGAAGATGGAAAATTAATTTCTTAAATATTTGATTTATTCCTTTGATTGTTATAAAGAAAAAATAATCGAACTCGGCTTCGCTTGAGTTCTTGGGAAATTGTAATTAATGTTAAAGTTACTTGCGAATTTATTATTCAAAATTTTTTGAGATATGGAAATGATTAAATAGTTTTGTGCAAAAGGATTATTATGGGAAGTAAAAATAAATTTGAGAAATCTTTAATAATATACTCTTTGCTTTTTGTGGGAGGGATCATTTTTACTTCTTTACTTGTGAAATTTTTTGCTAAAGATTTTAAATGGATTATGTTACTTTGGTCTTTTTTTTCTTTACCTGCTTTTGTTACAAATCTCTTTTTTATTGATTTCTCAATGCTCTTTTCTTTTGATCCTTTTTATCATCTTAGATTTTCAAACGTTTATTGGGTAAGTTTTTTCTCTTTTTTGAATGGATTATTTTTTATGTTTATTTATAACATTTTATTTAGAAAACAAGATAAATTTAAAAGAAATTCAATTTATTTTATGTTGACTTTTTTTGGATTAAGTTTGATAATTAAAATTTTAGAGAAATTTATTAAACTAGTTGGTAATTCCTCGCCTTATAAAATTGTTTATCTTGGACCTAATACTTTATTTTCGGTTTTTTCTATAATTAGTTTAACCATTGGTTTTATTTTTTTCTTAACCATTTTGAAAGGTTGGGCTTTTCTTACAAAACTTCCTAAAGTTCTTTATTTTTATATGATTACTCTTTCTGAGATTTTGACAGCAATTTTTGTTGGTTTTGTATGGGTAATAAATTTTTCGATTGAAGAAGGAGTTAATCCAAATTATGTTCTTTACTATAAAATTTCTATTCTAATTTTAGGTTTTTTCTTATTTTTTATTTTAGAATATTTCAAAAAACTTCAAAAACTTCCACTCATTAATATGTCTAAGATTGCAAAAGGTTTCAAACAAATTCCCTCTCTAAACGACCCTCTTAATTGTTATTCACTTCATATTTCTTAATTTCTTTTTTCTCCAAATAAATAATTTTAAATAACCTCTTTCCCTATTCTTTTTATGGGATTGTTAAAAGGGGGTTTAATTCGAAGAGGTTTTAATTTACTTATTGCGTTTTTTATAATTTTTATTTCGACGACAGCAATTTATTTTTACATTGCTTTTATGACTAATATTAACGCTATTAATATTTCTTTGAACATTTTGAAGGACTTGGTTTCACAGGGGATTTTGTTTTCGATTCAAGAGAATCTTGCGGGGCTTTATTTTATTTTTGTGGTTGAGTTGGTTATTTTGATAGTGTCGGTGATTTCGCTTTTGATTGCACTAAAACACGTTTCGGAGCTTTATCTTATTCAGAAAAGGAACGCGCACATTGACCCTTTGACGCAGATGTATAATCGTCGGGCTGTTATGTATGGATTGAAAAAAGAAATTGAAAAAGGCGTGCGACTCGGGCATCCGATTTCGATTGCGGTTTTAGATATTGATTATTTTAAGAAATACAACGACACGCTTGGGCACGTTGCGGGAGATAAGTTGTTAATTAGATTTGCGAAGTTGTTAATGGAGTCTATCCGAGAATACGATTTGGTTGGAAGAATTGGGGGCGAGGAATTTTTAGTTGTGTTTCCTGAAACGAAATTAGCCGATGCTGTTGACGTGTGTGAAAGAATTCGAGAGACAATTGAGAAAACAAAGTTCGCCGGCGAGAGTAAGCTTCCGCATAAAAATGTGACTGTTAGTATCGGTGTTGTTGAATATAATTCTAGGAAGATTATTAAGAAAAGGCGATTGATTAATTTCGCGGATGAGTTGTTGTATCAAGCGAAAGAGACTGGAAGGAATAAGGTTGTTTCTAAGAAAGTTAAGTGAGATAAAATTTCAGGAACTCTATTAATGTAAAAATCCCCGGATAATTTCTTAGTGAGAAATGGCTTATTAATTATAAACTAACATTTCTTTGACCGGAGTTTTATGCCCTAAATTAAGAGTTAATGGTATTTGAATATTTACTTCTTTTTCCTTTTTTACGAAGACAATCATAAGTAAAACATAAACATGATTTGTTTTGTAATTAATGGACATTTTTATATTTTTTATCTTTTTCATCTCTTCCTTATTTATTCCTAAATTTTCGGTTGCGTTCATAATTTCCATTCCACAAATAAAATTATTATGATTTACGTCTAAAATAAAATCTCCAATATCTAATGATGCCTTTACTTTTTCTCCATTTGAGATAAAGAAAATATCATTTTCTAAATCGTAATCTATTGTCTCAATTTGTTTTGCCATTTTGTATTACTATTCCAAGCACTTATTACTTTTAAATCTTTGGAGAATTCAATCTCTATTATTAAGATTAAAGAATATTTCTTGCTCATTTTAAACCATAATTTGAACCGATTTTCTCCCTTTCCTTTTTCAATTTTTTCTAATTTATTTATTTGTGAGAAAAAACTTCGGACAAGACTTTCACTTATTGGTCGATCTCTACTTCTTTTATAAAAATGCGGATCAAAAAGAATATTATTTTGATTTAATTTTTCAAGAAAGTTTTTAACTTCTTTTAATTCCATCTTATTTCTTCTTTTCTATCTTCTTTTTTCCGCCCATATATTTTTGAAGAACTGTTGGGATATTAATTGTGCCGTCTTTGTTTTGGTTGTTTTCCATTATTGCTACTAATGCTCTCGAGGTTGCGATTACTGTGTTGTTTAAAGTGTGCGCGTAATACCTTTTGCCTTTGTCTTCGATTTTTATGTTTAGTCTTCGAGCTTGAGATTCTTCCATGTTCGTTAGAGAAGTTATTTCGAAATATTTATTTTGCCTTGGAGACCATGCTTCTAAGTCGCAGGATTTTGCTTTGAGGTCTGCTAAATCTCCTGAACAACATTCTAAAATTCTGAAAGGTATTTCTAAAGCTTTGAATAACTCGACGCTGTGGTTTAGCATTTTGTCATACCATTTGTAAGAATCTTCAGGTTCGCAAATCACAACCATTTCTTGTTTGTTGAATTGGTGCGTTCGGTAAATTCCTTTTTCGTCGATTCCGTGGCTTCCGATTTCTTTTCTGAAACACATACTATAACCTGTTTGTAAAATTGGAATTTCGGATTTGTTAATTGTTTTGTTGATAAATTGCCCGATTAAAGGGTGCTCAGATGTGGCGATTAAATATAAATCTTCATTTTCGACTTTGTATGACATTGCGTCGATTTCTGTGTTGGAGTAAACTCCTGATAGGACTTCTTTTTTTATCATTAAAGGTGGCTCGACATATTCGAATTTTTGTTTGACCATGAAATCTCTTGAGAAATTTATTAGTGCCATATTTAGTAGAGCCAAGTCTCCTTTCATAAAATAAAATCCTGTTCCGGAAGTTTTTGCCGAAGTGTCAAAATCTAAAACTCCTAAATCTTCTCCTAATTCTACGTGACTTTTTACAGGGAAATTAAATTTTTGTGGTTTTCCGAATTTCTTTACTTCAACATTTTCTTTATCATCTTTACCGATTGGAACTGATTTGTGAATTATGTTTGGAATTTTATACATTATCTCTTTTATCTTATCTTCGAGTTTTTTTCTTTTTTGTTCTGATTCTGAGATTTCTTCGGGAATTTTTTTTGCTTTAGTCATCAAAGATTTTGCTTCTTTCTCGTTCTTTGATTTTTTGGCTTCGGCAATTTTTTTAGAAATATCGTTCCTGCTTTTTCTCAATTGTTCTTCTTCAAATTTTAATTTTCTCCATTGCTCGTCTAATTTTTTTACTTTGTCCACAAGAGGTAATTTGTCATCTTGGAATTTCTTTTTGATGTTTTCTTTTACCAAATCTGGGTTTTCACGAATTAAATTTATGTCAATCATGTTTTAGTTAGAGAAATGTTATATTTAAATTTATTTGATTTTGTGGGGGAAAGAAAACAATCCGCCTTAGGGTAGGATTGTTTTTTGGGAGCTTAATTAATGGGAAAAATATTTGAGTTCGTTTGTGAGTTATTCGAGGTTATTTAGAAAAACAAAAATTGTACAAATAAATCCTTTATCGTCTAAATCTTTTTTTAACTCTAACTTAAACCCACATTTTTTGAATAAATCAATATAAAATTTTTCTTCTCGATTGTAATCAATAATTGTTCCGATTTGGGGAATTTCAGAATAATGAAGGACTTCTTCGTATTCTTTTCCTCTAAACTCAATAGTATTTTTCTCAATGAAAAGGTCTCGTTTTGAGTTTAGTTTTTCTTTGAGATATTTTTCATTAGCAACAACTAAAATAAACTTTCCTTCGCTATTTAGCATTGAGGATATTTTCTTCGCTGTCTCTTCTAATTCGTTGGCGGTAAAGTGGGGGAATACATAAATTGAAGTTATGAAATCAAATTTTGTATCTGTGTTAGTTTCAAGAAAAGTTTTATTGAATGTTTTCAATTTTATCTTATTTAGATTGAATTCTTTTGATTTGAAATATTCATAATTTTTAGAGGAAGGTTCACAACCCTCTAAAGTTATTTCCTTGAATGAATTGGGCAAACTTTTTTCTAACATTTTAAGAAAAAATCCGATTCCAAATCCAATATCAAAAATTTTTATTTTATCTCCTTTTTTCTTTAATAAAATATTTTGGAGGAGGAAATTATTTACAAAAGAATTAATCTTTGTCTTTTCCTGATTTTCCCATTTTAGTTTATCATATTGAAGATAAAAAAACTCTTTATTTTTCATAGTATTAGTTATAAATTTTTAAGATTTATTAATTTATTGATTGACATCAACACATTTAAATATTCTTTTTTATTAATCAAATAATGGTAGAGGTGACGACAGGCATTAGTTCGCAGATTTTGGAGAGTTTTAATTACTTGATAGCTTTGTTTCCTGCGTGGATGCAGAATTTTATTAATTTGTTTTTGCTTGTGCTTTTGGTTGTTGCTTATTCTATTTTTATTTGGAAACTTTATCGGTTTGTTGCGAGGAAAAATATTCTTGAATTGAATTTGAATAAATATAATAAGTCGAGTCATCCGACAATTGCGAAGTTTTTTGCGAGTGTGTTTTTCCTAATTGAGTATGTGATTATTTTGCCTTTTTTGATTTTCTTTTGGTTTGCCGTTTTCACTTTCTTTTTGATTTTGCTTACTGATGGTTTGACTGTTGCGACGATTTTGATAATTTCTGCTACGATTATTTCGGCAATTAGAATGACTGCTTATTACAGCGAGGATTTGTCGAGGGATTTGGCGAAGATGTTGCCGTTTACTCTTCTTGCGATTGCAATTACGAAAGCCGGTTTCTTTGATTTTGCTAGGGTGATTGGGCATTTAAGTTCTATTCCGACTTTCTTTTCGAATATACTTATTTATCTAGCGTTCATTGCAGGTTTAGAAATAGTTTTGAGATTGTTTGATTTTATTTTTATTGTTCTAGGAGTTAGCGATTTTGAAGGGGATGAATAACTAAATTATCTCATTAATTCTTTCTTTTAAAGATTCTTCAGGCATGAAACCTACGATTCGTCCGATTTCTTTTCCGTTTTTTAAAATAATCAAACAAGGAATTCCTCTTATGTTGAATCTGCTTGCTAAAACTTCTTGTCTTTGGGTGTCGAGTTTTAAGAATTTTAATTTGCCTTTGTAGTCTTTGCTGACTTCGTCGAAAACTGGCGCCATCATTTTACATGGTCCACACCAATCTGCGAAGAAATCTATTATTACTGGCGTGCTTGATTCTAAGACTTCGTCGTGGAAGTTGTCTGGAGTTAAATTTTTTATTGTCATGTTTATTTATAGAGAAAATGTTATTTAAATGTTATGAAGGTTTTGTTGGACTAAATATTTAAATATTGATAAATTTTAGTTGTTTTATGCGTGGATAGTATAGTGGTTAGTATAGAACGTTGCCAACGTTTTGACCCGGGTTCGAACCCCGGTCCGCGCATTCATAACATATTTAAATATTGTGAATTTGTTTTATCCTGATGGTACATGAATTAGTTTATCCGATTTTTGCGGTTTTTTTGATTAGCTTGATTTCTTTTATTGGGGTCGTGACTATTTTTCTTAATAAGAAAATATTGAATAAGTTAATCTTGGTTTTGGTTGCTTTCGCTGCGGGGGCTTTGCTGGGGGCTACGTTTTTTGAATTGATTCCAGAAAGTTTTGAGGCGATTGGAAATTTGTATTGGGTTGTTGCGGGAGTTTTGTTATTTTTTATAATTGAATCTTTGTTGCATTGGCACCATCATCATAATTCGACGGGGAATTGCGAAAAGTGTCATCACGTTAAGCCTGTTGCTTATCTTAATTTAATTGCGGATGGATTTCATAATTTTATCGACGGTGTTTTAATTATTGCGGGTTTTATGGCGGGAGTTCCTGCTGGAATTTCAATCGCAATTGCTATTGCTTTGCACGAGATTCCGCAAGAGTTAGGGGATTTTGCAATTTTGGTGCACGGAGGTTTTTCGAGGGCGAAGGCGTTAATGTTCAATTTTGTTTCTGCACTTTTTGCGGTTTTGGGAGTGGTGATTGGTTACTTTGCTTTAAGTGGTTTAGAAAATTTAATTCCTTATGTAATCGGAATCGCGGCGGGAGGATTTGTTTATATTGCGGGGGCGGATTTAATTCCCGAATTGCACAGGACAGGTATTAATTACAAAAGAGTGTTTATTCAGATTTTATTTTTAATCCTTGGTGTTGGATTGATGTGGTTTGTTTAGAATAATTTTTTGTAATTTTCTTCAATCTTTTTTTCAACTTCTTTCAAACTTAGTTTTTTTATTTCTGCAATTTTCTTGTAACTCTCGACGACGTTTGCAGGTTCGTTTGGGAATTTTTTATCTGGGTGTAGAAAAGGTGAATCGGTTTCGCAGAAGAGTTGTTCGATTGGCGTGAGTTCGATTACTTTTTGAAAATGCTCGGCGTGTTTTACATTTGTTGGAATTGATAAGAACCAGCCGTTTTCAATTATTTTTTTAACGAGTTTTAAATTTCCGTTGAAGCAGTGCATTATTATTTTTTTGTAATTTGATTTTTCTAAAAGTTCAATTGCTTCAGCCTCGGCTTTTCTCGAGTGGATTACTATGGGAATGTTTAGTTCTCTGGCTAAGTTAATGAATTTTTGAAAAGTTTTCTTTTGTTTTTCTAAAGTTGATTGGTCTTTTTCTTTTTGGTCGAGACCGACTTCACCAATTCCGATTATTTTATTTTTGTTTTGTTTTATGAAATTTATTTCTTCATTTAATTCTTTATCTGTTAAATTTAATGAATCTGTCGGGTAAATTCCTAAGCAGGCTTTGACTTCTGGAAATTTTTTTGAAAGTTCCAATGCTTTTCTGTTCGTTTTAATGTCTATTCCGCAGGTTAAAATTATTTTAACATTTGCTTTTTTTGCGTTGTCGATTATTTCGTCTTGGCACATTTCTAAGTGAGAGTGGATGTCTATGAATGTCATCTTCCAGTAGAATTATTCCAGTTTTCTCCCCGTGGTGATTCTGAAAGTTCTTCAACTTCGATGAACTCTGCTTGATGATAATCAATTATAACTCCTTGGCAAACTCTTTCTCCTTTTTTTATTTCTTGAGGAATATTTGAGTTATTTACTAGAATTGCTTTTATTTCTCCTCGATAATCTGAATCCACGACTCCTCCGTGAATTTTTAATCCTCGCATTCCCATACCGCTTCTATCCCAAATATGTAAAACTTTTCCTGTTGGAATTTCTATTGCGATTCCTGTTTGAATCGGGTGAATTTCTCCAGGGTTAAGGGTTTTGTCTTCGATTGAAAAAATATCAAATCCTGCAGCGTGTTCCGAGCCAATTATTGGTATTATTGCATCTGGATGAAGTCGTTTTATTTTCACAGTTATTTTTGTTATTGTCATTGTTTTATTTAGGGAGGAAGGTATAAATAATTTTGGATAGAAACCTTTTTAATTGAAAGATGATAGTAAGTTTTAGGTCCTGTAGTCCAACGGCTAAGACGACTCGTTTACACCGAGTAGACCGAGGTTCGATTCCTCGCAGGACCATTTATCTTTTGGGTATATTACATGTCCGAAATTCCGAACCTTATAAAAGAAAAGCTCTTAAACATGTACTTTCTTATATTTTTATGGAACAGGAAATAAGTGCTGTTGAAGACAATAATGGGGGTGTTGAGAGCCGAAAAGGGTATACTCTGCAAGATAGTACCCTAATCTCTGATTTAATATTTGGGATAACAAATCCTAAATTTTGTTTTGCTTATACGGAACACCATCAAGATTATATCAAAATTTTAGAAAACTATGGGCTAATTACAAAAATCAAAGAAGGGAAAAATGTTAGAATCTCTAGTAAAGTAAAACGTAGTAAAAACGGGATTGATTTTAGATTTTGATAAGGATGTAATGCTTGTTACAAAGACTTTTAAAAAGGGATATCTTAGAATTTCCATGGTACTTAATGAAGCAGATACAAGGATAAAATTAATTGATCCAGTTTTAGAAAGAGTTGGCTGGAAAGTTAAAGGAAGTTATGTTAAAGAAGAAGTTAATCCTGTTAAATCAAAATTTCAATTAAGAGAATATATTGGTCGTGAAGCTGGAATTGAACGCGGAGTAGATCGTTTTATTGATTACTTACTTTTAGATGAAGATAGAAGTCCTATTGCAATAATAGAATCAAAGAAAACTTCTGTTAGTGTTGAGAAAGGAGATATACAAGCAAGAACCTACCGAGATGATATTGAAAAGCAAATTAAAATAAAAATTCCTATTTTCTTGACTAATGGTGACAAGTGGTATTATGTAGATGATTTGGATAGAAGAAGACAAGTAAAACTTCCATTTTCTCAGAAAGATTTGCATAGAATTGTAAGATTAATGCAAAAAAGAAAAAACCCAGCTACAATAAAAATAAATTCAAAAATAGTCGATAGAAGAAGAGGAGTTGAAGCTGTAAAAGGAGTATTAGAACACTTTTCTAAAGGTTATAGGGAAGCATTAATTAATATGGCAACTGGAACTGGTAAAACAAGAGTTGCAATGGCAATTATTGAAGCACTCAGAAAAGCAGAGTATGTTCAAAAAGTATTATTTGTAACAGATAGAATTTCTTTAGGAAATCAAGCTAAGGAAAAAGGTTTCAAGGAATTTTTTCCAGATGATCCAGTTTGTGAATTAAACGAAGAAGGCTATTCAGGTACTGCGAGACTTTATGTGTCCACTATTCAAACCTTAATGTCTCCTCAAAAACCAAGAGGAAAATTCTACGAAAAATTTGGAACAGGAGCATTTGATTTAATTATCTTTGATGAAGCCCATAGGTCTTATTATGACAAAAATAATGATATCTTCAAATATTTTGATGCTCTGAAGATTGGACTAACTGCTACACCATCATCAGTAGAAACAAGAGATACCTTTGAGCTCTTTAACTGTGAAGGGAGGGAGCCGACTATTAAATATGATTACGATTCTGCTGTGAATGATAAGGTTTTAGTTCCTTATGTTTCAGATATTATTGAAACTAAAATTTTGTCATTAGGAATTGAAGGGAAAAAATTAAGTAAAGAATTACAACAAAAATTAAAAGAACAAGAAGAAGAACCAGAACTATTTCAAACACCGGGTTCTAAATTTGAAAGATTTTTTACAGATGAAAAGACAAACGAATTAATAATTAGGGAATTTGTTGAAAGATGTTATAAATCTGATGATGATCGCCCTTGTAAAAGTATATTTTTCTGTGCAAGTGTAAAACATGCAGAAGCACTAGAATTACTTTTTCAAAAACTTTATCCTACTTTAGCTAGAGATGTAAAAGTGATTACTTCAGATAAATCTCGTTATATGGATGAAGTAAAAAGATTTGAGAAGAGAGACAGTCCAAGAATTGCTTTGTCTGTCGGGGTCTTAGATACAGGCATAGACATCCCCGAGATAATGAACTTGGTTTTTGTTAAGCCAGTCATCTCTCCAATTAGATTTTGGCAGATGCTTGGAAGGGGAACGAGAAGCATCTCTGCTTGCAAGTATAAGGAATGGCTTCCAACCAATAAAGATGGACAACATACAAAAGAAGATTTTTTAATATTAGATTTTAAGTTTGGAGAGTGGTCTAATGTTTTAATGCATAAATTAAATTCTTCAAAACAGAAATCCTCTGGAACAGATGCTAAGACAAGAATCTTCTTAGAACAGGTAGGCACTTTAGAAAAGAATTTAAGTGAAAAAGAAAAGAAAATTGTGGAAAAGCAGATTAGAGATACAATTAAAGAAATTGATATAGAATCTCCTTTAGTTATTGAAAAAAAGGAGATTATCAAGAAGATAGTTTCTTCTAAATTTGATTTGAGAGAACATGTTAAAGAATTAAGAGAAGAAATTGCTCCACTTTTAATTTATACTCCTTCTGAAAATGCTAAGGTTTATGGATTTATTTCTAAATGTATTAAATTGTTTGATTATATTAAAGAAAACAATAAAGAAAAAATAGGAAGTGTAGAAGAGTTTGTGGTTGAAAGAGTAGAATCTATTTGGGATAAAAATTTAGATGCAATAAAGCAAAAGCAAGAGAATTTAGTAAAAATTCAGCAAGAGCCATTTTGGGAAGAGATTACCTTTGAAGATGTCGACTTCCTAATTAGAGAGATTGCTCCTTTAATGATATTTTATGAACCCGATAGAAAGAATATGATCAGAATTAATGCTCCAGATATTGTTCTGAAAGTAGAAAAGGAAATAATGCAAGTAAAAGAAGATCCAGATTATCAATATTTTATTAATAGTAATAAGTTGTTAAAAAAGATAAAAGAAGGCGAAGGGGTTACATCTGAAGAACTTTTAGAAATTGAGAAGAAGTTGAAAGAATTAAACCCAATGTTTACTATTGAGAATATTCAAAGAGAAAAAGATTTTGTTGTCTTCTTAAGAGGATTATTAGAAGTTAAAAATTTACCAGACCCACAAGAAATGATTAAATGGGAGTTTGACAAACACGTTTCAGGTAAAAATGAGCGCTATAACTCTGAACAATTAAAATTCTTGAGGCTATTAGAACAAGTGTTTGTTCGAGCAAAACATATCGAACTAAAGAATTTTGCAGAACACCCTTTAGCAGAAGGCCGGCCCCTAGATGTCTTTACTAAAGAACAGCTTGAGGTAATTGTCTTGAAGTGCAATAAGTTAAAGTGGAAATAGGGAAAAATCGGTCTACCGATAAATCCAAAAGATTTAAATAGTATCTTTTTTATACCGTTCCTATGAAAGACGCAAATTCCTTAAGGGGTGAAGAAAGAAGGGTTATTTCTACTAAGTTGTACCGTCCAGAATTTGTTAATTTTATGAAACTCTGTGAAGATGAAAATAAGAGCGTTCATGCAAAATTGAGGGAAATGATTGGAGAAGAGATAAAGAAAAATTTTGGAGATATTTTTACTGAGTTACAAAAAAAAGTTCCTATCTCAAAACCTGATAAAGAACAAGCAGACTTCAAATATCAATTTTCAGGAGAGTTTGATCCGACTTTTAGTCCTATCGATATGAAAGAATATGAAAAGAAGAAGTATTTAGAAGGGATTCTTCCAAAAATAGAAAAATTAAAGGAAGAAGTTAAAAAAAATAATAATCCAACCAAAAAAGAAAAGATAGAAAATTTTGAGTTTATGATGAATACCAAATCAAATCATAGAAACTGGACATTTGAATATGAAAATGGAGAAATTTATCCTAAAGATGTTGAAGAGCCAGATATTAGGATAATCCAATATGCAGAACCGCACGTTTTTGTTACGGATTTATACGATGAAGACAAAGATTGGTATCATATGCCTAATTTAATCAGAGGTTTTGCAGAAGAAGCATATTTATCTTATCAGCTGGGTTTATTTCTTTCTTCTATTGCATCAGCAATTAATTGTTGTGAATATATTTTAAAATATGAATATCTTAGGCATTTGAATAATACGGATAAAACAAAAGCCGAGGAAAAAAGCAAAGATAAATATTTTACATTAGGCACATTTATTCAAAATGGTAATAAACAATTAGAAGAATTAAAAATTAATAACTTTCAGAGCTCTATCGAATATCTTAATGATGTAAGAATATCTCTTTATCATTTCAGTCCGGACAAAGAAGGAAAAGCAACAGCTAAAGGTAAATTAGAAGTAGAAAAACATGCTCATATTTCAGATGATATGGTTCTCCCGATAGTCTCATTTAGAATATACTCAATAATGATGGAACTAATAAATAATTTTTATGGCAAAGAAAATTCGGTTAAATATGCCGATGAGTGCGTTACTGACTGGATGAAAAAAAGAGGACTGAAGAAAGAAGATTTAGTTAAGGAGATTAAAAAATGAGCGAACTAATGTCAATTGTTATCACACTTGCGGATAAAATCTATATTTCTCCACAAGATTATTTCCTAATATTATTCACAGTTCTGGGTATACTGGCAACAGTTATATCCATAGCAACATCACTTACTAAGGAACAAAGGCAAGATTTAATTTTAGAGTATGGTCGGAAAGACCCCTGGGTGGTCTCTTATCTGGGTTGGATCTTCTTTAGTTTTTTAATTCCGTATATACTCTACCTTTTTTATCCAGAGAGTATAAATCTTCAGGTCGGAATAAATCTTCTATTTATGTTTAGTTTTGTTTTCACTTTTCTTTTTATATTCTATCTAATTTCAAGTCTTAAAAGAGAAAAGATATACAAGAAGATTTTCCGAGAGTTTAAGGAGGATTTGAGATGATTGATTTTTTAAAATACCGAACGGGGTTAAAAAGCTTAGATAATTTTCTTAAAAATTTAGAATATGTAGAAGAGTATAGTAACAATTTCGAAGAAGAGATAAAATTTATACAAGAAACCATTAGGTATTCTGTTCTAAATAATAAAAGCATCGCACTTAACGATTTTTTTAGATTACTTGGTAAAATATCTAATGACAACTTCTTTGATTCATTTATTGGAATGATTTATGCATTGCGAAAAGAATTCAAAAAAGAAGAAGATATAATTTCTTTAGAAAACCTTTTCTTTGAAACATTAAAATCCAGATTTATAAATAAAAAAGATTTTAGTCCAAAGTTGAATACTTCTGGGCTTTATCTAAGAGATTTTATTATACTTTCCAAAGAAGTTGAAGAACAAAAAAGTTTAATTTTAAATACGTTGAGAATTCTTTACGAATTATCTAAAATGTTAATTTCTTCAGAACTAGATACAAAAATAAAAAAGGTTTATTTAGAATCGGTATTAACAGAACTAAACCAATTATATAGTCATATTGAATATAGGGTCTTCTCTAAAGAAGAGACTAATAAAACAGAAAATATTAACCTAGAAGAAAGCTTTGAATTAAAGTTAAAGAAGGGTATCGCATTTAATAAGATTGAATTATTTTATTTAATATTATATAAAATTGATAAAAATGATTTAGAAAAAGACTTTTTTGACATATGTTTAAGAATTTATCAGTCTGGAGGTTTAGAGAAAGAAGAATATTACAAATACAATCACAACTACAATAACTTAGACTGGTTAAATTATGATACTTTTAGGGGCGGAGCTCAAACAATCCCCAATTTTAATCAGACTAAGTATAGAATATTGATCTCTTTTTATAAATACCTTAAACAGAATGGAATAGACATAAAGAAGTACGAAAAGGAAAACTTTAGTGATTATGTTCATCCATCATTTGAAAACGAAATAGATAATATTGATTTAGAATTTTTGAATAAATATTTTTCTTTTGAAGAAAAGAAATGGAATTCTTTCAAAACCGAGTTTAAGAAACAATTAAAAATAAAGATTAAGGAGATTAAAAAGCAAACAGAAGGATATGTAATCAATGCCAAGATTAAAGAGGAGTTTAGAAAACAATTTATTGATGACTGCATAAGTTCTTGGGATGCTAATCAAAAAAAGATTGATAACTATATTGCCATCAAATATCTAGCCGGAGGAAAAGAAACAAAAGAAACTTTTGGGCAGTATACTCTTTGTGACAAGATATGGTTTATAGATTCATTTGATAAAGGAGTAGGTTATGCGAGAACGCTGGGTAGCGATTTTGCAAGAGACCAAGTTATAGGAAAAGAAAGAGAAATTATAACTAAAATAAATCAAAGTTTTGACACTAAAAAGGACAAAGAGGAAAAGGTTTCCGATATAATTGAATTTTTGAAGAAAAATATTAAAGACGGAGAATATATTTTATTCTACGATAAAAATGCCTTCGAAGCAATTTATTTGATTAGAGATATAAATTGGAATAGCGAGTTTGGTGAGAGAGCAAGTATAACTGTAAATAATACAAAAGTATTTTTATATTATACCAATCATTTAGATTCGTGTTTATTATACAAAAAAGGAGAATTTAGTTTAACGCAGTATAAGCAAGGATTTGAAGAGCATAATGTTCCTTTGTATGTAGCTGTTGAAGAATTAAATAAAAGTGATGTAAAGAAAATTGTTGAATCTCCAGAATCCAAGATAAAATCGGAGCAGGAAGCACAAAAGAAAGTTAAAATAAGAATATCTGAAAAGTTTAAGGTAAAGAGGAATAATAGGGATATTATCTATAAGATAAATATTAAAAAAAATGAAACAACAAACACAAGATAAAATTGAATGGAGAGCAGTAGAATTTCCAGATTGTTTAATAGAAGAAGCATCTAGTAATAAACTTAAAATCCCTGGTAAAGATTTTTTAGAAAGTGGTAAATTTCCCATAGTGGATCAGGGTGAAACTTTTATTGCAGGATATACTGATGATAAAAGCAAGGTTTATACTAAGAAATTGCCAGTTATTATTTTTGGGGATCATACTAGAATATTAAAATTTGTGAATTTTTCTTTTGCATTAGGGGCAGATGGCGTAAAAATATTGGTTCCTAAAGATGAGATTGATGCAAAATATTTATACTTTGCAATTAAAAATTTAAAACTAAAAAGTCTAGGGTATAGTCGACATTATAAATTATTAAAGGATAAGAAAATTCCCCTCCCATTCTCCAACAACAAACCCAACTTAAAAGAACAAGAAAGAATTGTTTCAATCCTAGAAAAAGCAGAAAAACAAAAAGAGAAAAACAAGAATGCGAATGTTTTGCTTGATGAATATTTGAAAAGTATTTTTAATGAGATGTTTAAAAATATTTCATTGAAGAATTTTGATAAAGAAATAATAGAAATAATCGACGGAGATAGAGGAGTTAATTATCCGAATGGGAATGATTTTTCAGAAGAAGGATATTGTTTATTTCTTAATACGGGAAATGTCAGAAAGAATGGTTTTAATTTTGAAAAATTAATGTTTATTACAAAAGAAAAAGATGAACAATTAAGAAAAGGGAAAGCTAAAGTTAATGATATAATATTAACTACTCGTGGAACAGTTGGAAATGTAGCATGGTATGATAAAAGTATTCGTTATAAAAATATTAGAATTAATTCAGGAATGGTTTTATTAAGGACTAATCCAAAAATTATTCTTCCAAAATTCTTAGAGTGTGTAATTCAAATGCCCTTAATTCAAAATCAGTTTTTAAGAATGAATTCAGGTTCTGCACAGCCACAACTTCCAATTACAAATTTAAAAAAAATAAAAATCCCCATCCCCCCTCTTCCTCTTCAGCAGAAATTCGCAAACATCGTCGAGAAAGTTGAACGAATGAAAGAAAATGTCAAGAAAAATAAACAAAACACTAGAGAATTATTTGATTCGCTGATGCAGAAAGCATTTCGAGGGGAATTGTGAAATGGGAAAATCAACAAATGAATTTCATTTAAAATTTCAAGACCCTGCAATGAACTATTGGATTAGTTCACAAACAGCGAACGAAGCAAGTAGGGATTTAAGAGAAAACTATCAAACAATTGAGAATACTAAATTCTTTTTTTATTCTATTTTTGCAGGAATTTTATCTGCTTACTTTTTAACAAAAGAGAATTGGATTATGGTATTTGTTATGGTAATTTTATTGGGAATTATACTCCTTCCAAGAGTGATTTATTTGAATAAAAGAAGAAAGGAATTAATAACTTCTCAAAAAAAGATTAATGAACATTGTAAATTAATCGGACTTCCAGTTCCAGAAGGTTATAAATGAAGGACATAAAAAGGAGAGTTCACAATAATTAATATGGAAGAAGAGGATAAAAAGACAAAGATTTTTGCAGGCAAGAAAATTAGAACTTACTGGAATGAAGAAAAAGAAAAATGGTATTTTTCTATAATTGATGTTATTGAAATTTTAACTGAAAGTCCAAGACCAAGAAAATATTGGGCAGATTTAAAGGCGAAACTAATAACTGAGGGGTCTGAACTGTCCGATAAAATCGGACAGTTGAAAATGATTGCAGAAGATGGTAAATTAAGAGAGACTGATGTTGGTGATACAGAACAAATCTTAAGGTTGATTCAATCAATTCCTTCAAAGAAAGCAGAGCCATTCAAACTTTGGCTTGCGAAAGTTGGAAGTGAGAGAATTGACGAAATAAAAAACCCAGAACTCGCGCAAGAAAGAATGAAGACAATCTACGAAAAGAAAGGTTATTCTAAAGAATGGATTGATAAAAGATTAAGAGGAATTGCAGTTAGGCAGGATTTGACAGATGAATGGAAAAAGAGAGGAATTGAAGAACAAATTGATTTTGCAATTTTGACAAATGAAATAAGCAAAGCTACATTTGGAAAAACAGTTGAAGAATATAAAAAATTTAAAAATCTTAAAGATGAAAACTTGAGAGATCATATGACTGATTTAGAATTAATATTTAATATGCTCGGAGAAGCATCAACTGCTGAAATTGAAAGAGTTCAAAATCCTCAAGAATTTCATGAGCATATTTCGGTTTCAAGAAAAGGTGGAGAGATTGCAAAAAATGCAAGAGAAGAATTGGAAGAAGAAACTGGTGAAAGTGTTATAGTAAATGAAAATTATTTGACTGAAGAAGAAAGAATAGCTAAAGAAAAGAGAAAGAAGAAAAGAATAATTTTGGAGGTTCAATAAAAATGTTAGAATCAGAATTAAAATCAAAAATTAGAAAGTTATGGGATAAGTTTTGGAGCGGGGGAATTAGTAATCCGCTTCAGGCGATAGAACAAATTTCGTATTTAATTTTTATGAAAAAGCTCGAGGACAAAGATAATTTGGAGCAACAAAATGCAACATTAAAAGGAACTAAGCACAAATCAATTTTTGAAAAAAATAAAAATTGCAGATGGTCTGAATGGAGTGAATATTCATCAGATAAAATATTATCTCATGTCAGAGATGTAGTATTTCCTTTTATGAGAGATTTAGGAGAAGAAGATTCGTTATATTCTAAATATATGAAAGACTCAAGTTTTTCCTTGCCCACAGCTTCGCTTTTAATTGAAGCAGTAAATATAATTAATGATTTACATATTAAAGAACAAAATCAAGATGCACAAGGAGATATTTACGAATATCTTTTGTCTGAATTAACGACGGCGGGAAAGAACGGGCAGTTCAGAACACCAAGACATATAATTAAAATGATGATTGATTTAGCAAAGCCCGAATTGGGAGACAGAATTTTAGATCCTGCTTGTGGAACAGCTGGTTTTTTAGTTAATACTTGTGAATATATTTTAAACACAAATAAAAAAAATGGAGTTAGCATACTAACTCCTCAACAAAAGAAAATCCTTGACGAGGAATCTCTTTATGGTTATGACATTGACAGGACAATGGTTAGAATTGCAGTTATGAACTTGATGATGCATGGAATAACCAATCCCAAAATAAAAGGAGAAGATACTTTATCAAAAAGATATAATGAAAATGGAACTTATGATATTATTCTCGCAAATCCTCCTTTCAAAGGTTCAATTAATGAAAGCGAAAAATCAGACGAGTTGACAATAAGCACAAGTAAAACAGAATTATTATTTTTAGAATTAATGTATAATTGTTTATCAATCGGCGGAAGATGTGCAGTTATTGTTCCTGACGGAGTTTTGTTTGGAAATTCAAATGCTCACAAGTCAATAAGAAAAATGTTATTAGAAAAATGCAGACTTGATGCAATCGTTTCAATGCCTTCTGGAATTTTCAAACCTTATGCAGGAGTTTCAACAGCAGTTTTATTTTTTACAAAAGGTGAACCAACTGAAAAAGTTTGGTTTTATGATATGGAAGCAGATGGATTTAGTTTAGATGACAAAAGAACACCTCAACCAGACAAAAATGATATTCCAAATATTTTAGAAAGTTTTGAAAAAAGAAACAAAGAAAATAATAAAGATGTAGCTAAAAAACATTTCTTTGTTTTAATTGATGAAATAAAAGCGAATGATTGGGATTTGTCAATTAACAAATATAGAAAAGAAATCCAAGAAGAAATTGTTTATAGATCAAGTAAAGAAATAATTAAAGATGCTAAAAAAGAAGTTCAAGAATTATTGAAAGGATTTGATGAATTGGAGAAAAGAATTTAATATCTTACTTCCCAAACACTCTTTTCTTAGAAAAGCTTCTAACATAGATTATTGAATTAGTTTAAGGTTTGTCCTTGTGGTATAATTTTATCTAGCTCTTGATGACATCTGGAACAAACTTCTTTAAAAGTTATAATCGTACTTTCAGTAATTTCTTCTTTTTTAGAGATTTCTTTAAAGTAAGTTAGGAATATCTTTTCACCTCGCATACCTGAATAGCTAACTTGTCCATGAGCAAATTTATCTCTTTCATCAATTATAAAATGTAAGTCCTTAAATAATTCCGAATAATCTTTATCTTTAAAAGGCATTAATGTCTTCAAAAGATTCCTTAGAACTTTCCACTTACTCATAAAACCAAAGAACTCTCTTGAGAGTATAACTGATTTGAATAAACTGCTTTTTTCTACATCTTGCTTGAACAACAGGTTTGTTATAATTGAATCTATTTTATTTTCAATAAAGAGAGAGTTATTTATTATTTGACCTCTCCAATGTTGAAATATTTCATCTCTCTTGAGATTATCACTTATAATAGTATCTAAAACTTTAACTTCTTGTCCAGCGGGGATTGTTGCTGTACCCTCAATACGTATAATTCCTAAACCGCTTGTAAAATTTGTTTGATCCATAGAGAACAAGGGTTATAACTTATATTTAAACGGTTCGGAATTTCCGACATGGAATATACTTACCATTTATCTTTCATAACATTTATAAAAGATATTTGTCTTTTTTTGTAATGACAAAGGACGATAATTCTAATGACATTCCTGAGATGCAACTTGATAAAAAATATTCTACTGAGAAACCAATAATTCCGGTGCAGAGCGATGATAAGATGCGGAAGGAAATGGATAAGACGAAAAAAGAGTTAGAGAAATTGAAGAGTTGGATTATTAAAAAATATTCTTTTACACAGGCGATTGGAATTTTGCCGCCACAGGCTATTCCGCTTTTTATCGAGGAGGAAGAAGTTCCGAAGGAGACGGCGAAGCATTTGCATCTTTTGATGATTGTTCCCGAGGATAAATATAAAGAAATTCCTAAGATTACTAAAGATGTTATTTCGGAAATTGAAAAAATAAAAGAACAGAAAATTTGGTTGCAGGTTAAGACGCCGGTTGATATTTGGGAAATGTCTTTGGATAGTAAATTTGAAATGAGCGGGGCTGTGGCTTTGTCGATGCCGATTTTTGATAAAGGTATTTTGGGAGCTTTGAGAGTTGCGGAGATTCACAAGTCTTTGGTTTTGAGAAAGTTTGAGAAATATGTTGTGAGTTATGTTATTTCCGGAAGCGTTGTTCGTGGCGAGGCTGTGCCTACTTCGGATGTTGATGTTTTTGTGATTATTAACGATACAGATGTTAAGCGAATGCCGAGGCTGGAATTAAAAGAGAGATTGAGAGGAATTATTTATCAGTATGTTCAAGAGGCGACTGCTTTGGCGGGCGTTAAGAATAAGTTGGAGCCACAGGTTTGGTTGTTGACGGATTTCTGGGAAGGTGTTAAGGATGCTCAGCCGGTTTATTTTACAGTTATTCGTGACGGGGTTCCGCTTTACGATCGAGGGACTTTTATGCCATGGAAAGCTTTGCTTAAAATGGGTAAGCTGAAACCTTCGCCGGAGGCGATTGATATGTATATGTCGATGGGAGATAAAACTGTTAAACGAGTTAAGAGAGGACTTTTAGATATGGTTATTGGAGATATTTATTGGAGTGTTATTACGCCGAGTCAGGCTTTGCTGATGCTTTATGGTTTGCCGTCGCCGGTGCCGAAACATATTGTTACAGAAATGAAGAAAATTTTTGTTGATAAGGAAAAAATGTTGGAGAAAAAATATATTGATATTCTTGAAGAAATTGTTATTAAATATTATAAGGGTTACGAGCACGAGACGATTAAGGAAGTTTCTGGAAAGGAAGTTGACAAACTTTTGAAAGGTGCGGAGGATTATATGAAGCGACTTGGAGAGTTGAGAGTTCAGATTGAAAAACGTTCGGATGAGAATATGATTGAGCAAATTTATTCAGATGTTTTTGAGTTGATGAAGACGATTGTTGGAAAGAAGACGCAGGATAAGACTATTGAGGATTTTGAGAAGTTGGTAAAGAAAGGAAAGTTTGCTCCGCAAGATTTGAGAATTTTGAAAGATGTTGTTTCGGCTCGGAAGGAATTTAAGAAAGGAAAATTGAATTCACATAAAGTTGATAATGCTCGGAAGAATGCTTCGATTTTAATTAGTGATTTAATTGAATATAATCAGAGATGTGATTTGGCTGAGAGAAGTAAGACGAAAGAAAAAAAGTAGTTCTATCACAATAAACTTTAAAAATTAATTTTTAGATTTCTATTTATGAAAATTGGAAATATGAGTTCAAGTGATTTTTGGGAAGAAGTTTTTAGTTATGGATTTCTTGAAAGACCTGAATGTTTGAGAATAATTTCAGAGGATGCGTCTTGCGATGTGGATGCAAATTTAAGTCAAGATTTTACTATCCGAAATTATGTTCAGAACACAGATGGAGGATCTTTTAAATTAGATTTGGAAGATGTTTATCGATATAGTCATTAAGAAGATTTATAATTGAGTTTTTTCTTTTTATTTAATGAAATACTTATTTATATTGGGTCGAAATCCAGAATTGTCGAAGGCAGAGATAAAGGCTTTGTTGGGAAATGTTATTATTGCCGAGAGGGAGAACGCGGTTTTGGTTGAGGTTGGCGAGCCGATTGAGGGGGGTTTTGTTGATAGACTTGGCGGGACGGTTGTTATTGGAATTGTTGTGGATTTTGATAGGTTTGTTTACGAGGGCGAGAGTAATAAATTGACTTATGTTGTTTGGGATTATTCGGCGCGGACTTCGGAGTTCGAGGATGAGTTGAAAAAAAGATTTCGTGCTGATAAAATGAAAGTGACGCAGAAAAAGATTTCTGGTTTGATAGATCTTCAGGGCGGGGGCGAAGTTTCGAATTTGTCGTCGAGGAAATTGATTGATGAAGAATATTTTGTTTTTGATTCTAAAGATAGAACTTATTTCGGCGTGATTGTTCAGCGTTCGAGCCATGAGGATTTGGAGGCACGAGATATGAATAAGCCGGTTCGGCGAGAGGAACTTTCGATTTCTCCAAGGCTGGCGAAGATTATGATTAATTTGTCGGGCGTTCAGGAAGGACAAAAACTTGTTGATCCTTTTTGCGGGATTGGGGTTATTCTGTCCGAGGCATTGATTCAGGATTTGAAAGTTATTGGAATTGATAAAGATAAAAGTGCGATTGACGGGGCGGTGCAGAATTTGAAATGGTTTAATTTTAGCGAGGACGATTATGTTTTGGTGAATGAAGATTCTCGGAGGGCGCGGATTAATCGAGCGAATGTTGTTGTGACTGAGCCGAATTTGGGAAAGATTTTGAAGAAAATGCCGACGAGTGCACAGACTAAAAAAACTTTGGACGAATTTGAGAATCTTATTGTGAAAGTTTTTAATAATTTGAAAAAGAAGGTTAAGGGAAGATTTGTTTTTAGTGCGCCGTTGTTTAAAACTATTGATGGAAGAAAAGGTTGTTCAATTGTTAGGATAGCGAGTAAGACTGAAATGAAAATTGTGATTGATGGAATTCCTGAATTTCGGAAGGACCAAATTGTTGGGCGAGAGATTTTTGTTTTGGAATAGGAAAATTTATAAGGGGCTACAATTCTGTTGTGTTATGATTGAAGAAAGATTAGAAAATATTGAAATAGAAAATAAAAGTAATTGCATTGGGACGGCGTTTTATTTGGCGGGGCTTGTCGAGACTGACAAAATTATTCTTACATCTGAAGGTTACGAGTTTGTTAAAAACCTTAGAGAAGTTCGAGTTCCTCAAAAGAAATGTATTGCGACTTGGCAGGCAAAGGTGGATGGCGAAATTATGATTGTTCACGCGGGAATTATTAATGACGACGCTCCTTTGGCAATTTTGAATAGACGAGAAGGAAAATTTATGGAGGAAGATTACTGGGGCGTGAATAAAGTTTATGCCCATAAGGGAGTTTCTACTAAATTTTATGCCTTGGATAATGTCTTTTCGAAGTAGTGACAAATAGAAACATTTATAAATTAGGGGGAATATTTTTTGTTATGGAAAATAAACAAATACGTTATCTTAATGGAAGACTTTGTTTTGAAAGTTTGCAAAGAACGTTGTCTGAGAAAGGAATGGAATTTCAACCAGAGATGAGTTACCAAGTTAGAACTCCGAGTTTTGATTGTCCAGTTCGAGGAAGCCGATTGGTAGAAGTATTGAATCAACTTCCAGAAATTCGAGGAGACATCATTGGTCCTTTAGAATTTGGTTTTTACCCGAGAAAATAATAATTTTACGAATGAGAAACTTTAAAAACTAATTTTCTTCTTATTAAACATGACAATCGGAAAAGTTGTACAATTTAGGCGAGGACGGCACACGGTTCACGAGAGACATTTTCTTATCGAGATAGACGGCGTCGACGACAAAGTTAAGGCTGGAAAGTTCGTTGGAAAAGAAGTTGAGTGGAAGTCACCGGCAGGAAAAGTTATCAAAGGAAAGATTAGTTCTGCTCATGGAAGTAAAGGAGTTGTTCGTGCGATTTTTGAAAGAGGTTTGCCTGGGCAAGCTGTGACGATGGAGGTTAGTATAAAATGAGCGGTGTTGAATTAAAAGTTGATGAAGTGAAAGTTCTTGAGTTTGAGGGGGAAAGAATCATTGTGCATGAAGGGGAAATAAGTAGAAGACTTAGGGAATTTAAGGATAGTTTGAAAAAAGGGGAAGATGTGAAAAAATTTCGAGGTATTGTTTGTCCGAATTTTGAAGATTGTGAATATCGTATTAAATTAGAATCTAATGAAGTAATACAGGGATGCATAGAAAGAATTTTTTGTAATTGGTATTATCAGGCTTGTGATGTAAATTATTTAGGAGTTAAAATATAATGGCAGCGTTAAGAAAAGCATCGGCGTATTCAAAGAGAAGTGTTACACCTTTTACTCGGGTTTCTAAACGAAGACAGAAATCTTTTATTAAAGTTGTTCCGCCTCAGAAGATTGTTAAGTTCGAGATGGGAAAGAGCAGTCTTCTTCGAGAAGGGAAATTGCCTTATAGGTTGACTATGATTAGTAAGGAAGATTGTCAGATTCGGCATAACGCGTTCGAGGCGTCTCGGCAGTTTGTAAATAAAAAAATGGATAAGGAATTTGCTGGGCAGTATTTTTTCAAGGTTGTTCCGTTTCCGCATCACATTCAAAGAGAAAATAAGATGATTACAGGAGCTGGAGCGGATCGTATGCAGACAGGAATGCAGTTGTCTTTTGGAAAGTCTATGGGAAAGGCAGCGATTCTTAAGAGTGGCGGAATTATTTTTTTCGTCGACGTTCCGACAAAAAAAGGGATTGCTTTTGCTCGAAAAGTTTTGAAACAGGTTAATTGTAAATTGCCTTGCACAACAAGTATTATTCAGACTGATAATCAAGTAGAATAATTTGTTACTTCTTTGGTATGACAACAAATAGAAACATTTAAATAGTATAAAGTTCTAGAAAAGATATGACAACTAAAGATCAAAAAAAAGAAGCAGAAGAAAGAGAAGCTGCGAGAGCAAAGAATGTTAAACTTACTCTTGAGTCAAAATTACATGTTGGTTCACTTGGGGTTAATCTTGGTCAATCACATTATCCGGCACAAGTTGGTTCATGGGGACTTGAATCTCTTCAAGAAAGTTATAGAAATTTTATGAATAGTGATGAAGTTCAAAAAGAAAGACAAGAGAAAAACAAAAATAGAGCCGAACAAGCTCAAAGAATGGGTGTTTATGGAAATGTTTCTCCTATGTCTGATGCAGATTATTCTATGGTTAAAATAAACCAAATTAGAGAGATTCAAGAAATAGCCACCCTTGAGGAATTATTGAAATACGCAAAGGACCTTGGAGCAAAATTAGATTTTGAAGTTCCGGAAGAATTTAAGAAAGTTCAAGCGAAACAATTAGTTTACAAAATGCAATCGGGGGAACAATTGAATGCTGCTGAAGTAGATGCATTTAATTTGTATAGAACTATTGTAGAAGCTTATGACATGGCAGCTGTTGAGAATGTTTTAAGACAAGGAAATATTTATGCTGGATTGAATGCTAAAGGAAAGCAAATTGCCGAGTATTACAAGCCTAAAGAAGAAAAGAAAAAATAATTTTAACTAATTATTTGATTAACTAAAGCTACCATTACTTTCATGAATTCTTCAGTTCGTTCTTGCCAATCTGTTATTTCTTGTCCTTTGATTTCTCTTATTTCTCCGTGGGATATCTTTTTATGAAGTGCGAGTAAATCATTATACCAAACAGCATATTTCATTTTTAATTTTCCTTGGTCTACGAAAGCAGATTTTAGATTTTCGGAAATGTGTTCAGGGGAAGGTGGGGAAACATCTGCGGCGATTAAAGCTGCGTGCGCGGAGTCGACCATTGCCCAATATAAACCTTCGATTGCATTTAATTGTGCAATTTTACTTCTCATTAAATGCATCGGTGCTCTTTGAAGATTATTATGAATTGCTTCTGGCGTTGATTTTATTTTTCCCATTACTAATAAATATTTTAACGGTTCGAAAAATCCTGCTAAATCTATTAACGCCTCTCCATATCTTATCACATTAATTATTACTGGGTCGCCTCGCATTAGGTCTTCCCACCACGTGCTTAATTTTATTGTGTTAATATGAAGAGAAACTTGATAGGGATTTGATTTTATTATTTTTTCTAATTCGGTTCTGTACCACGCGATTAATTCTTGGTCCCATTTAATTGAAACGTCGTCGAGAACAACTATTATGTCCACATCTGAGCCGACAACATTTTCTTTTTTAATTGTCGAGCCGAAAAGAATTACTGACTTAATCATCTTGTCGAATTTTTTGTAAGCTTTGATCGCAAAGTCCATCGCGATGTCTGACTCTTTTTTTATTTGTAAAGTCGGAACGTCTTTAAGATTTATTTTCTTGGAAGTTTTCTTATGCGAAACTTTCTTTTTTGTAGATTTCTTTTTTTTCACCATCTTCTTATAATATATATTAGAGTATATAGTTTTTAAAACTTATTGAATTTTTCGCCTTCGGCGAATTGATGAGATTATGCATTAAACTATGACTGCAGATTTGATAACTTCTTGAGGAAGATTTTTTGTTGCATCTAAGATTTCAATTCCAAGAGTTACACCATTTTTATCGAGGTCTATATTCAGATTTCCATTTAAAGAAATTGTGTTTTTTACTTCTCCTGCACCAATTTCTTTAAAATAAAAATATACCGCATCTGCTTCGGAATCATAAGTTATTTTCATTTCCATATTAATGTTATAATCTTTATAAATTTACCTTTTGTATAAACTACTTTTAATGTTTTATTCTCAAATTTTTTATAAGCTTCAAATTTTGTTTCTTTACTAATAGTATAATCTGGCGTTAAAATTGTTTCTTTAATCTTATTTAAGTCAATTTCTCTTTCAATCATTCTTTGTTTAGCATGATTTGTAAAAACAAAATTCATTCCATTCCTCGACCGCTCATTCGACTTCCTTGCGCGCCTTGTCTTTGTCCGCCGAGTTCCATCGGTAATTGTGAAAATCCTGCACCGAATGTTTGATAATTAATGTCCGGTAGGAAAGCACCATAACCAGAAGAATATCCTTGCTGAAGTCCGAGATTTTGATTCCATGTTGGACCTGCACCTGTGTACATTTGTGAGCCCATCGCTTGCATTGATTCAATAAAAGGCGGACTCTTGAAATGTTGCCACCAATGTGCCGCCTCGACAATTTTCTTTCCTTCATATCCTTCTTTGTCTAATTTCGCCATCATTTCTTTTAACGGAACATTACCCATTCCCATTGGAAGTTCGGTGTGTTCTAAACCAAAATTGTCTGATAAGTGAACATGCTTAACGAACTTTGCAACTTTTTCTGTTTCTCTAACAAGTTCTTCTTTACCGAAACCTTGCTTTCTTAACATGTTAATGTGTCCGACATCCCAAGTAACTCCGATTAATTTCTCCGCTTCTCTTTGTGCTTCTTTTTCTGAAAGATTTAATTTTTTATCTTCCATTAATTTGTCAACAAACTTTTTTCTTGTTGCTTCAACTAAATTTTTCAAGTCTTCCCCCGTCGATAAAGCTCCACCTGCAGGAGGATTTTCAATACTAATTATTGGGGCTTTGCTTCCAAATTTCTTAAAAGAATTTACTGCGACATTTGCAAAAGTTTCTGAAGATTTATCATTTGTGAATTGTTCTACTGAAACAAAAATTTCTGGTGCGAGACCATGTGTTTCTTTTAATTCATGTAATAATCCTTGAATTATAGGTGCTTGCCCAACAGGGTCCCTATTCACTTGTGAAAGTTTTTTAGTATAGTCTTCTGCTATTTCTTTTAATCTTTTTTGTTGAGCTTCATTTCCATATTTGTATGCTTTATGAAATATTGCATTTGCTTTTTGTTGGGTGTCTTCAAGATATGTTTCCGCATTTTTTAGACTATTCCAAGCTTGCAATTGGGTTGGAGTTAAATCTTTAGAAGGATCAAATTCTCCACTTCGTATAAGCGGGAGTATTTGTTGAATTTCTCGGGCGTTTGTTTGAAGAATTTCATCTGCTCTTTCTTTGTGGAGAATTATTTCAGAAATAGAATTATCCCATTGAGTTGCGTTCGCATTTATTAATTTTTTTCTCGTGCCGTATAATACTCCTTCGGATAAATTTTTTTTCTCATAAATTTGTTCTGGAGCAAGTTCTCCTCTTTGAGCTTTTTTTCTTTGTTCTTCTGTTAATTCTTTTTGTCTTACCAAATCTGGATAATACATTTTCTCTTCTTCTAACGGCATCATTTGTCCACTTTCCCGGTTTATCGCAATCATTTTTATTGCTTCACGAGGCTTTCCTTCTTCTCCTAAAGTTTTCCACTGGCTTCCTGGTGCTTGTGCCGAAGAATGAAAAGTTACTGGCGCGCTTCCGTCAGGATTTAGTTCATGCGCTCTTTCGATTGCTAAATTCATTGTTCTTTCTACAGCTTGTCTTTGGAGTTCGTCAAATCCGTGTTGCCCGATTCCCGAGGCTTCCATAACTGGTGCGTGTAAAGTCATTTCTGTTCCGGTTAATTTTGCTAATCTATTTACTTCTTTCAAATATCCGACGGGAATTGATTCGAAAACTTCTGGAGAGACTTGGGCAATTTCAATATGTTTTACACCCATTGCTAATTTTCCTGAAGCTTCCTGCAAAACATTTGCACTTCGAGGGTCGGTTGTCATTCCCATGCTTCCCGCACTTGTTGTGTAACCTGTAAAAATATCTCCGTAATTTGATTTAAACGTCGAGAATCCTCCCTGATACTCTGTTGTATAATTTTCTGCCATCTTTCTTTTTATTTATAATGAAATTTAATTTATATATTTATTGAATCCTGTAATCTTTTCCTAAACTATTTTTTCCTCTTCCTAATTGACTTTCATCGATTTTTTCCGTTGAAATATAATTTTGCTCTAAATTTCCTGAGCTTTTTGTCCTCGCTGATTCAGAGTTTATTAAACCAACAGTTTGCGTTACTTGTTCTCTTCCTAATTGACTTTCGTCCATTCTTTTTGTTTTAATTGTTTGTTTTTCCATTTCCCATTTTGGAACTTCGCTGTAATTTTTTTCTTCCTCTTGTTTGTAACCAGAAGAATAATCTAATTTGAATTCTTCGTCGTCGGGTTTTTGAATTTGCACTGAGGCTAAACCTTTTTCTAAATTTGTTATTTGAGGAACTTCTGCGATTTTGTTTAAAACTCCTGAAGTTGTTCGCACGAAACTTGGAGTGAAATCTGCAAGTTTTTCTTCGATGTCTTCGACGATTTCCGTTAGTTCTTCTTCTAATTCAGAAACATCTTCGGTTTCTTCTTGTGCTTCTTCATTTTCTTTTTCTTCTTTTTTCATATTTTTTTAAAGAAGTTAAAATTTAAATAGTTGCGTATTTTAATTTGTTGATGAATTGGAAAAAATTAATTGGTGGTTTGTTGGTTTTGAAGGGAATTGGGCTGGGGTTTTTAGCTTACAAAGGAATTACAGGTTTTGTCGTCGGAGATTTTGTTGGATTTAATGTTTGGTTTATTTTGAGTTTTGTTTTGTTGATTGGAGGAATGATTTTGTTTATGGCTGGTCGAAAAAGAATTAATTTTTATTCGGCAAATTCTAAAAGTATTTCCTTAAGAAAATGATATCTTTTTGTACCATCTTTAGACTTTTGGTAAATCTTAGCGTCATGCGTCTTTTCTAAATACATGTCATATACTTCTAATCTTAATTTTAAATTATAAAATTCATAATATAATTCCATAAAAGGCGTTACTTCTTGTTCCATAAAATTATGTGAATACGTGAGTTTTAAACTTTACTATTAAGTATAACTCGCCATTCCATGGGCTTTTTTGTAGATATCAAAAAATAGGAATGCGGTTTCTTCAGCGTCGTCAACAACAATTTTTCTAAAGTGTTCTGCTTCTATCCAATTATCTGGTTCTACTTTTTCTATTTTTTTATCTTCCTTCTTCTCTGATTTTTTATCTGCTTTCTTTTCATATTTTCCAAAAAGTGCTGAAAAAGGATTCATTCCCGAAGAGGGTTTTTCTTTTTTCTCTTCTTCTTTTTCTTTTTCATTTAGAAACATATCGATATCATCTTGAATTTGTTTTAGGCTTTCGTCCGTTGCACCCTGAATTAAATTTAATGCGTCTTCCACGTCGGATTTTTCTAATTCTTCGTTTAATTTTTTTATTTCGTCGTCGTTGAGCGCGTAACCTTTGAAGGTTATTTCTGTTCGCCCGCCGAAAACGAAGTCTCCCCTTTGCATTGCTCTTTGAGGAATTCCTCGGAAATTGAAATCAACTAAAATGCAAGTGTGATAATTTCTTTTTATTTTGCTTAGGAATTTTTCTTCTCTAAAACTATCTGGGAGTTTTCCGTCTCTTGAAGCACCGTCTATATTTAGTTTTCTTTTTCCCAATAAAGTTAATTCGAGAATTGTTGTGCTGAACATTTTTACCAAAGCCGGGCTTCGGTTCGTTGCGTTTTGTTCGAGTTTTGCAGCCGCCTGAAGATAGGGTTTTGCCCAACGAGAATAAAGTTTCATGCTGTTGACTTGGCTTTTCAAATAACTTCTTTCCATTTCGTATCTTTTTTGAAGTTCTTTTCCAGAAAATTCCATCCAATTTTTAAATTCTCCAACTCGCGGAATTAGAATTCTTTTTACTCGGTCGTTTAAATCTAAGTTGTTTACTTCTTTTTCGTCGTTCGCAATTAAGAACGCGTCGATTAAAGTTTGGAAACCAGCTTGTCCCAACGCCATGGCTTTTATCGAGGAGTTTCCTTTGTTTATGTCAACCTTGTCCATCCAGACTTGTTTTAGTGCTAAAATTGCGGATTGTTTTCTTTCCTTGTCGTTGGATTTTAAATCGTCGTAGTGCGCGAGTCTTATTTTGAAATCTTTTAAATCGTAAGTTATATTTAGGATGCTTCGGAGAATTGCGTTTATTCTTTCCATTGTTTGGGCACCTTGCTGTTGCATTACGGACGCTCTTTGTCCCATTTCTGAAAAGTGTCCCGAGCCGGGCGAAGAGGTGAAGTTGTCTATTAATTTTTCTGGTTTTAGTCCGAAGTCATTCAATAAATCTAAGATAAAAAAGTAAAGAGGTTCTAAAGTTTCCGAAGATGAATCGTAAACTATTTTGTGTGATTTGGGAGCACCTTCCTTTTGATAATGCGGGCTGATTCTCTCGATCATTTCAGAAATTGTTTCCACCATGAATTGATTAAAGGATTTGTATTAAAAAACCTTTTGTTACAACTAAGTTTAAAAATAACGGATTATTAATTTGATTATGGGATTTTTTAAGAAAAAGGGCGAGTTTGTGGATTTGGGTGAGAGGTATCGAAAACAGCAAGAGAGAGTTGAGAATATTTCTTCAGATATGAATGCTTCGAGGGTTTCTGAAACGCCGAATGTTCCTAAAACTTCGATTTCGCCGTTTCCGTTTTTTCCAGGTTTTGGCGCAAACGCAACTCCCGTTTCAAATTCAAATAATGAACAGAGTTTAAATTTTAATAATTCTGCTTTGGAGCCCGAGGAAAAAAGGCGGAGGTTGGCGAAGAGGTTGGCGGACATGACTGCGAAGATTGAAGATTTTGAGAATCAGGTTTATCATTTGAAACAGAGGATTGAAGTTCTTGAGAGAAAAAATGATGTGAGTGGGTTTTGAATAGGAATGTTTATAAATAAGATAATCTTACTAATCATATAAACTTATTGGAGGTTAAAATGGAAAATGTTGAAATAACAAGTGTGAGTTCAAGGGGGCAAGTAGTTATCCCTCAGGCTTTGAGAGACAGAATGAAAATTCAAGCTGGAGAAAAATTTGTTGTTATTGGAGAAAATGACACAATTGTTTTGAAAAAATTGGAGATGCCTTCTTTTAAGGGAGTTAATAAATTGCTCACAAAAACGAGAAATTTTGCTAAAAAAAATGGGATAAAGGCTTCAGATGTTGAAGAAGCAATTAAAAAAACTCCTCGGACATTCAGATATTAAGACGACTCAAATTTATACGCAAATTTCTCAAGCTTCCATTAAAAATATAAAGTCTCCTTTGGATAATATATTATGAAAGAATCTGATGTGAAGAAAAAGGGACGGGCGTATGCTTTGAAGAACGCGGTGCATTATAGCGGGAAGGCGAATCAGGGTGCGGTTATTTCTGGGCTTTTTGCGGAGGGTTTGAAAAAAGAAGAGATGAAAAAGTTTGGGAAGATTATTTCCGAAATTGTTGGAGAGGTTAATAAGTTGAGTTTGGTTGAGCAGGAAAAAGAATTTGAAAAGTTGAAGGATGTTGTTTCGGAGCGTGAGGTTCGTGAGGGTTTGCCTGAGTTGCCCGACGTCGGGAAGAAAGGAGTTGTTATGCGATTTGCACCGAGTCCTTCTGGACCGATGCACATTGGACATGCGATGACCTCGAGTTTATCTTTTCTTTATGTTCAAAAATATGGAGGAAAATTTTATTTTAGAATTGAAGATACTAATCCTGAAAATATTTGTGTGCCCGCCTATAAAATGTTGGTGGAAGAAGCAAACTGGCTTTTTGATAATAAAGTTGAATTTGTAATTCAATCAGATAGAATGGAAATTTATTATAAATATGTAGAAAAATTGATTGGGCTAAATAGTGCTTATGTTTGTACTTGCTCTCAGGAAAAATTTAAGGAGTTTGCGGATTTTAAAGAAAATTGTCCTTGTAGAAATAATGATAAGAAAGAAAATTTGATGAGATGGAAAATGATGTTGGATAGAAAGGGTTACAAAGAAGGGGGGGCAATTTTAAGATTTAAATCAAACATGCAAGACCCCAATCCCGCCATGAGAGATTTTCCTTTAGCAAGAATTAATGAAACTCCGCACCCTCGACAAAAAAAGAAATATCGGGTTTGGCCTTTGATGAATTTGGCGGTGACAGTAGATGATATCGAATTAAAAATGACGCATATTATTCGTGCGAAGGAACATCGGGATAATGCAAAACGGCAGGAAATGATTTACAAAGTTTTAGGGGAAAAGTTTCCTTGGACTGCTTTTTTGGGAAGATATAAATTTACTGATCTTGAAATTTCTTGTTCGAAGACAAAAGCAAGAATTGAGAAAGGTGAGTTTAATGGATGGGATGATCCTCGGATTCCGTTTCTTGCGTCATTAAAAAAGAAATACAAACCATCTGCTTTTTGGAAAATGGCGGAGCATCGGGGACTTAGCGAAGTGGATAAAGTTATTGATAAAAAAGATTTCTTTGATATTTTGGATAAATTTAATAAAGAATAAATTTTTAAAGAAGAGTTTCTATTTATTTGTATTGTTCACGAAGTGAAAGGAGGTATGATGATAAACGATAAAAAAGGTATGTCTGCTGTAATAATCATGGTAATAATGATTGGATTGGCTTTAGTAGTTATTGCGATTGCTTGGGTTGTTATTCAGGGAATTGTGAGTGAGGGAACAAACACTTCGGCAATAAAAGCAAAATGTTTGAACACTGATTTGGAATTTACTAACGTTGCTAAAGGAACTAATTATGTTGATAATCAAATTGGAGATGATGTTCTTGCTTACAATGTTTTTGTTATGAGAAAGGGTTCAAACACTGATGAGGCAGGTGTTAAAATAACTTTTACTTCGACTGTTGGAGTAATTGTTTCGCCAGAAGTTTCTGAAAAAATATTGAATGGTCCTTTAGAAACCACTCAGTTTTTTAACATAAACACTACTGAGATTAAGGACGCTTCAAAAATTGAATCAGTTCAAGCAACTCCATATTTTGTAGTTGAAGATACTGATGAGAAGATATACTGTGAAGACCAGCAGATAAGCAAAAAGATTTCAGCTTAAATTTATTTTTATTTTTTTATTTATTTTTCTTAATATTTTTTAGAAAGAAGTTAAATATTTTTCTTAATGACATAAACTTCGTCATTTTTTCTTACAAGAGGTAGTTTGACTCCAATTTCTTGACCTTTTATTCCTTTTTGTGAATCTTTATGTTCAATTTCAATTTTGTTTATTTTTACTTTTTTTAATCCGGTTGTTTTTCC